>Ga0190313_1000276_pt1 | contig 31877 bp, 32 predicted proteins | sample 4870071011_MG_FD_169989 | JGI IMG/M metagenome (GOLD analysis project Ga0190313, IMG submission 169989) | Hydrothermal vent sediment bacterial communities from Southern Trench, Guaymas Basin, Mexico - 4870-07-10-11_MG | ecosystem: Environmental > Aquatic > Marine > Hydrothermal vents > Sediment ... | reverse complement strand
TGAAAATTTTACAGAACTCCTTATGCTCCTTAAAAAAAAAAATTTAAGGGAGGATTTTATACTGGTGGCAGGGGGCCCTAAAATTACCCATGAATTTGCCATTAAACTTGGATACGACGCAGGATTCGGACCTGGCACACTCCCATCTGTGGTAGCATCCTATCTTATTTTCAGAGTACTTGAAAAAAAAGGATACCAAAATGGAGACAATAATCAGATTACGGATGAGCATCCATGATGCCCACTATGCAGGCAACCTGGTGGATGGGGCGAAAATGCTTAACCTGTTCGGCGATGTGGCCACTGAACTCCTCATCCGATTAGATGGTGATGAAGGGCTGTTTAGAGCCTATGAATCCATTGAATTTCTGGCACCGGTTTATGCTGGGGACTACATTGAAGCCAGGGGTAAAATTGTAAAAATCGGTAAAACATCCAGAAAAATGGAATTTAAAGCCTGGAAAGTGATTACCCCGGCCACTGAAGCCGGCGAAACCGCGGCAAAAATTATTAACCCTCCAATCCTTGTATGCAGAGCAACAGGAACCTGCGTAACTCCAAAAGAAAAACAGAGAAATATCCACCCTTGATATTTCAAACAAATAGATTTCACTCGATATAAAATTCAAGAGCTTTGAGGGGTTTTTCAAATAAAAAAACTTGACTTTCTTTTTTTTATTATATAGTTATCCAAACATATATTCAGGTGTTTATAAAACCTAAAAGGGAACCCCGTTAAATTCGGGGGCGAACCCGTCGCTGTAATCGGGGACGAAAATTGCATATTGCCACTGACAAGTTGTTGGGAAGGCGCAATTAGTAGTTTGATCCGTGAGCCAGAAGACCTGCCTGGGTAACAAATGCAAATCTCGTGGTATAAGGTCTGCACAAAAAAGATTTCAAGGATAAAAAAGGGTAATCCCTGAATCGATAATTTTCGATTCAGGGATTTTTTTTTGTGGCAACTAACGGGGTTTAATTAAAATGTAAAATAGTATTGAAATTGATAAAATCCAAAGCATCGTAAGGTGACGCAGGAACACCCAAACTTTTATTATAAAAAGCCGGGTTGTCGAAATTTCAGTATATTTCAGACAGCACGGCTTTTTTTGTGTCCAAAAAAACAAATGTACAAAATTTATTTCGCATTCTTTTCAAGCCAGGCAAATATCAGCAAAACATAATGAAGTTTGCGAGCTACATCTTGAGCAAAAATTACAATTCACATGGTTAGGCGATATAACCGTGTAACTTAACGGGCGGAGCTGTGCCCAGGCAGGCTAAAACAGACCTTGACATCCGAAATTAAAAATATAGGTGACATAACCGACATAATCAAGCGGCGTAAGTTTTTTATTATCATACCTTTTGTTATAATTTTTTCCATTGGTATTTTAACAGCTTTTTTACTCCCTTCTGCATATAACGCAAGCACCACAATTATGATCCAGCAGCAGCAGATCCCCTCTGAATTTGTCCGGTCAACAGTCCAGACAGTGGTGGAAGAATCACTGGAAATCATCGCTTACCAGGTAATGAGCAGAAAAAAACTTCTTGAAATAATAGAACGTTTTGATCTTTATAAAGATCTCCTGAAAAGAAAAACCAGCGAAGAAGTCATAGGAAAAATGAGGGGGGATATTAAAAGAAAAACCATGAGTACGCAAGTTGTAAACCAGCAGACAGGAAGAGAAGCCATTGTAACCACGGCATTTAAACTTTCATATGAAGGTAAAAACCCGCAAAAAGTACTCAAGGTTGCAAATATCCTGGCGTCACTCTACATGGAACAAAATTTAAAAGACAGGGAAGAAAAAGCAAAAACAACCACCGATTTTATGTCATCCGAATTAACTCTCCTGGATGAAAATATTAATAAACTTGAAAAAAAAATAGCACTTTTCAAGGGAAAACATCTAAAAGAACTGCCTGAAATGAACCCTATCAATTTCCAGATGGTCGAAAAAATAGAACGGGACATTGAGAACATAGAAGAGCAGATCAAAACAATAAATGAGCGGAAAATTTTTTTAAATTCACAATTAACAGGAATAGATCCTGAAATACCTGTTACAAATGCAAAAAAAAGGCTGGAAGATTATAAAAATTCATATTTGCTGATGACCGCTTCTTTGGGCAAAAACTACCCCGATGTCATCAAATTAAAGCGAGAGATAGATGCCCTTGAGCAGGAAAAAAAAATTAAAAAGGGTACCCTGTTTGTCAAACAGGAACAACTAAATAAGCTTAAAACTGAACTTGCAGAAGAAGCAACTAAATATTCCGATCGGCATCCCGATATAATAAAAATTAAAAAAGCCATTGAGACCCTGGAAAACGAAATCAATAAAGAAAAAAACAATGTTATAACAGGGGAAACAGATGAAGAAAGCCCTGACAATCCCGCCTATGTCTCCCTGAGCACCCAGATAAAAACCTCTGAAATAGAGATTGAGGCCCTGCATAAAAAAACAGACGCTCTGAAAATAAAACTTAAAGAGTATGAACAGCGGCTTGAATTAGCACCGCAGATTGAGCTGGAATATAAATTCCTCACCAGGGATTACGACAATGCCTGGCAGCGATACCAGGAAACCCTGCACAAACAGATGCTTGCAAAAAGTGCTGAAGCAATGGAAAAAAGCCAGAAAGGGCAAAGGTTTACCATTATCGACGCTGCCATACTTCCGGAAAAACCATTCAAACCCAACCGGACAGCCATTGTATTCATAGGGTTTATTTTTGCAATCGGTATCGGAGGAGGTCTTGCCGCACTAAAAGAGATAACCGACCAATCAATCCGTTCGGAAAATACGCTCTATAGTTTAACAAACAGACCGGTTCTCGGTGTTATTTCTTATATTGAAACCAAAGAGGATAAAAAACGTAAACTCATCAAAAGGATTACTTTCACATTGACAATCCTGATATGCTCAGGTTCAGGCATTGCAGGGATTCATTTTTTCTACAAGCCCCTGCCCGTGATCTGGTTTAAAATTTTAAGAAAATTAGTAGGATTGGGATTGCTCGCACCATAACCCGGAAATGTGGATAAAATAACTATTATGCAAAATCAAACCTGCAACCTGTCTGAACAGATTGATTATCAACAGAGTAAAGTTATAGAACTTGATCCCGAGATGCTGCGCCGCAACAGGCTCACCGCATTTTTTGATGACTCACCCATCTCGCGGCAGTACAAAATTTTAAGAACACAGGTTTTGCACAAAACAAAACAAAATGGATTAAATACAATATTAATTACCAGCCCCAATGAAAATGAAGGAAAATCACTGACCGCCGCGAACCTGGCCATAAGCCTGGCCATGGAAGTTGAGCATACAGTGTTGCTTGTGGATGCGGACTTGCGCAGACCCACCCTGCACAAGCTTTTCGGATTTGAACCGGCCAACGGCCTATCGGACGGCCTGCTGGCCGGCAAGCCCCTGCCGGATATCCTGGTCAACCCAGGCATCAACAAGCTGACTATTTTACCCGGCCGCAATAACTTTTCAAACTCGGCCGAAATCATCGGTTCCCCTGCCATGAAACAACTGATCAAGGAAATGAAACATCGTTACAGCAACCGCTACATAATATTTGATGCACCCCCCGCGATAGATTGCCCGGACACCCTGATCCTCTCACAGCACGTTGATGGAGTCATCCTTGTTACAGAATATAATAAAACCACCCAGGATCAGATCGAAAAAGCATTAATTCTCTTAAAAAATGCCAACATTCTGGGCACGGTCTTGAACAAAACCGGAACCGGAAAAAAGACCGGTTATTATTGAGAGTATTTCGGTTGTTGATTATGATCAGGATGAAATAAAACGGGAGCTTGAAACCGCTGACAATCTGTCCGAAAGGCTTAAAAAATGATTAATGTCAGTTCGAATATATGTTTTTCAAACTATTTGACTTTAATGCACGGGATTATTACAATATAACAATCCTGCGGTGAAAATATTACTGTCAAAAATGTATTATACAAAGGATGAACGAATAGATGTGATAAGGTATGCATACTCAGGATTATTTCAACTTGTTTCCCACGGACTTTTTGATAAGAAACGGAGATGAAATAAATTGAACAGAAATAGCGCAGGATTTTGGGCCATATACAAGGCGCATTAAAGGTTGCATACTATACATTCGGCCTTTGATGCAACAAAGTAGATGGGCCAAAAGACAAGTTATTTCGTCCTCGTTCCTAAGTATGTTGATTTTATTAATGTGTATGCGGAAGTAAGCAATTAAAATTCACCAGGAAACGCTACCAGTCTCCAATCTCTTAAATAAAGTCATAAGTTGCCAGCGTTCCTTCAGAACATAATGACCCCATTTTTCATTTAAACGCCTGTTAAATTCCGTATCACATGTACGCTTGCAAAAAAGGACACGCATTTTCAGAAAGGACAGATAGTATATAATGGGGCATCACGATATTTTTTTTAAACATACCTTTTCAATCAAAGAACACGCAGTTGATTTTGCAAGCCATGTTCTTCCTGCTGAAATAAACGCAAAGATTGATTATTCAACCATCTGTCTGGAAAATACTTCCTATGTGGATAAAGAACTGTCTGAACATTTTTCAGATATGGTATATTCATGTTCTTATGAACACTCAAAAATAAAGATCGCTTTTTTATTTGAACATAAAAGTTCGCCTGATAATAATTTACCATACCAGTTAAACAGATATATGATCAAATCATTGGAATATAATATAAAACAAAAGGAAGCTTTTGTTCCGGTTATTCCCCTTGTTTTATATCATGGCAAAGAAAACTGGGCGCCTGGCAGACTTAAATCATGTTTTAAAAATTTACCGGAAGAAATAGCTCCATTTATTCCTGATTTTAAATATATTTTTGTAGATTTATCTCATTATACGGATGAGGAAATTGCAGATAAAATATTTACTCAGCCATCTTTAAAAATCAGTTTATTGATATTCAAAAATATTTTTTATACTGAAAAACTGGAAAAAGAATTAAAAAAAATTTTCGAAGTGGGCAAAATCTATTTTCAAGAAGAAAAGAGTTTAAAATTTCTTGAATCCATCATAAAATATATATTTCAGGTGACGGAAATTAAAGCATTAAGGGTCGTAGAGGCAATCAAACCCGTAACACCAAAAGGAGGTGATCTTGCCATGACTACTGCTGAAAAACTCAGACAAGAAGGAAAACGTGAAGGAAGACAGGAAGGAAAACGTGAAGGAAAACGTGAAGGAAGACAGGAAGGAAGTTACAATACATTATATTCTGTAATACAGACCATGAAAAAGAACGGGATTACAGATGAGAATATAGCAAAAATGATGAATTTAGACATTTATATTGTTAAAAAGGTTCTCAATAAAGAAAAAATTGAAATTCCGTTAAATCTTTTAAAAGGTGAATTCGGAGCAAGCACAAGCGGATCAGGTCTTCATTCCTGAATATAAATACTCAAAAAAATCTACATCCTTTAGGGTTCGCTCAAAAATAAATTGGCAGTTTTAAGTGTTAAGGCGCCTGGCTGGCAAGGCGCGAAAGCGCAGGAATATCAAAATATTTCAAGGCCAATTTTACCAGAATAATTCCAACAGTATAATGAAGCTGGATGCCGGATCGAATTCGGCATGACGGCAGAACTTTGGACTCTCAAATTCTTAAGTTAATGGCATGCACTAATCAATATATCGTTAAAAGGATAAAATTTGTTGATTTTTGCCATACTTCAATTTTGGTTTACACTTTTAAACGTTGTTTTTCGCCTGGTTCCAATGTCTTAAATAAAGTCATAAGTTGCCAGCGTTCCTTCAAAACATAGCTGGATGCATTTTCAGGAATATACTGTACGAACTAAGGGTCAACCGCAGACTTGACCCCATTTTCATTTTTTGTAAATGGGTGACCCATTTTTTCTTTCGGTCGAACTAAAGAAGGAGGATGTATGCGGAAACAAAGAATTGAATATGATTCACCTGTAGATGCCCTTGATATCAGGTTTAGCAGTAATGTTCCGGAAGATGCACATAAAAGAATAAATGCATTGAACAACAGGATATTGCTGAAAAAACTTCATAGATCTGCCATTCAAAGTAAAAATATTGATGAATTCAGGAAAATAATCCGGGAGTTAACTCCTATACAAATACAATAACCTGTTCTTTATCGAATAATTAATATTGCCGGCTTCGTAAAAAATCCCAATTCCGTCATTCCGGCGAAAGCCGGAGTCCGGAACCTATTGAAATAACTGGGTTCCGGCTTTCGCCGGAATGACAAAAAAGGTATTTTTAAACTTTTTACGAATTCGTCAATATTCAATGACCCCATTTTCTTGTAAAATGATATTGAATAATGCGGGAATGATGGTCCATCGGATTTGGAACGAAATACCGAATGATTTCCACAATATTCAATTGCATGAATTTGTCATTATGCCAAACCATATTCACGGAATCATTGCAATCACCATCGTAGGGGCGGATTCCATATCCGCCCTGTCCATATCCGCCAAAAATGATACAAGGCTGTTGACTTAAAAAGTTATAAAACAATAACGCCCTCCTCCTCCCGGTTTGTTTTTTTTAGAATTTGAATTAATCAATATATCAAGGAACGTCCCCCTTGACCCCATTTTTGACCCCATTTTTTTTCTGGAGAAAGACATGATAGATCGGCAGATAACTGTTAATATAAAAAAGGCGGCCTGTGTAATTGCTCCGATAACTGCAAAAGAATATTGTGAATTTGTTTCAAAATCACTTCCTATTTTCGAAAATTATAGCCACTACATGTGGTTGGATCGTCAACTGAAATATAATGCCCCGAACTTTGATCATCCCCGACTTTATGCCGCCTTAAAGACTTTGTTCGGTGAAAGTACTACCGCCTACGATGACTATAAATGCTCTTTTGGTTACCAGTTTCTATTGAAGATAACGAGAAAATACAAAAAATCAGAATATGTACTAAATTTTACTGATACAAAAGGTGGAATCAGCTTTATGTTCAGAAAAATCCTTACCACTTCGGAGGAACTCGAAAAGTATAAAGATAGAAACTTTTTACATAAACCGCTGGAGAATGATTTTCCCGAGGATGAAATGGAATATTTTATGACATGGTTTAAAATTTTACCTGGAAGGTTTTATGCAATCCTTTGAAAAGCGTTACAATAAAGAGTTTGCCAGAAGTCTGGAATATTGCTTTATGGTATATGGATATAGAGATAACAGATTCTTTCTGGATCAATATGAAAATAAAGATGAATTTTGTGCCGCTGCAAGTAAGATGTTAAAAAGGGAAGATATTCCTTTTAATCATGTAAAAGCTAATCTGTAAAAAAAATATTTTAGGGATTGGGCGCATTCCAAACAAGTAGGAAGTATTGATAACCTACAATCTGAGCTTAAAGTAAAAAACGCAAGAGAATTCCTTATTGCTCCGGATTGTTATCAAAAAATGGTCGTAATATAGGGGGTAAGCCCTTTTTAAAAAATTCATGCGTCAGGGCTGGATTCATTATAAATTATTTGCAAATTATGGACTGCTGGGATAAAATTTTAAAAAATAAAAGCGGATACCCTGAAAAAAAGACAGGTGTATTAATCTAATTCGTTTGTTTGAGGATATAAAAATGGCAATTGTTAAAGTAGAAACAGAGTTATCTACAGATAATTTGTTGAAAGCCGTCGGTCAATTGAACAAGCATGAGATAGAACAATTTGTTTCTCAGGTCATCAATCTCCGGGCACAACGCCTTGTTCACAGATTGTCACAAACCGAAGCCCAATTTATAGTGAAAATTAATCAAGGATTGCCGGTAGAAGTTCAGAAACGATATGATGAACTAATTGATAAAAGACGGGATGAGTCACTAATTTCAGAAGAATATAGCGAATTATTGCGCTTAACAGACCAAATCGAAAACCTGGAAGCTCAGCGTATGCAATATCTATCAGAACTGGCACGTTATCGAAAAATTTCTCTTACCGAACTGATGGAAAATATGGGGATACAGCCTCCAGCTTATGCCTGAAAAACACATCACCTCCCAAGAAAAACATGATGTAGTGGAACGGGCTAAAGGCAGTTGTGAATATTGCCGGAGCCAAGTGCGTTTTGCTATGCAGCCCTTTTCAGTTGAACATATCGTACCCGCTCTCGCGGTGGTAAAACAGAGCTTGAAAATCTGGCTTTAGCTTGTCAGGGTTGTAACAATCATAAGTACACAAAAACAAAAGGGCGCGATCCTGTAATTGGAGATATTGTTCCCTTGTATCATCCAAGGTTACAGCAATGGTGTGACCATTTTGCATGGAATGAAGATTGCACCTTAATCATCGGATTGACACCTATCGGACGTGCTACCGTGGGAGCGCTATGCCTGAATAGAGACGGGCTTATCAACTTGCGACGAGTACTCTATATAATGGGAACGCATCCACCAGAAGAAAAATAAAATATCCTGTCTAAAAACATTTTTTGTTTAAAGGATAAAATTTGTTTATTTTTTTAGCCGGATGCTTTTTTAGGAAGGACAAAGCACCTTATGAAAACAATGATGAAAATTCCCTTAGTTCTTGAACCACAAAAGGAAGGCGGTTGGACAATAACCAGTCCTTTGGTTCCTGAATTGGTGACAGAAATCGATGAAATCGATGATCTGAATTCATGTGTTCACGATGCACTTGCCGCTGTCATCGAACTATACCAGGATATGGGAAAACAATTTCCTGCGAATTTACGAGCCGATAACGCTGAGGCTCCTGTATGCTTTGAGTCTTTGATTATGGCTGAAGGATGAATTACAGAGAGTTCACAAAAAAGCTGCTGGCAATTGGATGTCGTGAAATAAAGCGTCGTAGCGACGGATCGCATCGAAAATGGTTTAACCCAGCTACAGAAAGAGGAACAACCATTCCGGATTGGGGCCAAAAGGATTTGAAAGCAGGCACGATCTCAGCAGTTTGCAGACAGCTTGGGATTGATAAAAACTCCTTGTGATAAATGGAACGTGGGCAGAAGCAACAAAAACACCAACGTCCCTATGGTCTTCCCAAAGATGGAAAAAAAGATAAAAGTGTGAAGAATGAAGACCTGACCCCTATATGTCTTCCTTGCTGGATGCACCTCGATATGCTTATCGAGGTTCTGACCGAGCGTTTTGGCAGTGTAAGCGGTGAACTGTCGGAACAAATCAAACGCATAGATTCTCGTGAAAGATTGAAAGACCTGATCCGGCAGGCACTCCGGGTAAAAAATTTTGATGAGTTTGGCAAAAAAGTTGTAAGCAATTAAAATTCACCAGGAAATTGTCAGGAAGATACTGTACGGACTGAGGGTCAAACATAGATTTGACCCCATTTTTTAAAATAAACCTATCTGTGTGCATCTGTGTCCCAGATAAAAAGACCACCATGTTTTAGCACAATACAAATTAAAAATATTGCAAAATAAGTAATCAACACATAAAGAAACGTCCCTCGCAACATAACATCCCTAAATTCCCAGATTATTTGCTTACAGGTGATTTGCATTTCTTTACAGATAAAGTTAAATCTGAGCTTAAAGTAAAAACCGCAAAAGAATTCCTTGATGAAATTGAAAAAACATAAGATGGGATTAAGGAAAAGGTAACAGACTCAGATCACAGTTAAATACTTGCTATAGGTAGACTAAGGGTCAACCGTAGACTTGACCCCATTTTTTCCACAATAATTAAGTATGGTGTCCCCCGAATTTCATTCAAAAAAAATCTGTGATCGTCTGTGTATACGGCTGATTTATTTATAAAGCTAATTCAAGGCTGTTGACTTAAAAAGTTATAAAACAATAACGCCCCCCTTCTCCCGATTTGTTTTTTTTAGAATTTGAATTAATCAATATATCAAGGAACGTCCCGCAACGTCTCCCTAAAAGTTATTGAATTACTTAAGGACGTCCCCCTTGTCCCTCCTTCCCGTGAACGCGGGAATGACATAAGTGCCTTTGACAATTTAGACATAAGAAAAATTCTTAAATTAATGACATTGGGTTATTTTTTATATAAAAAAGGAGCATTAAGGCTTGGAAAACGAATTGAACATCAGACCATATCGGCAAGGTGATGAAAAGAGGATACTTAGTTTATTTCAATCGATTGGGAATACTGATTGTCGAACACTGGAGTGGTGGAAGTACAGGCACCAAGGAACTCCAGGTGGAGATGCAATTATTTGGATTGCAGAAGATAAAGAAGAAATAGTCGCACATTTATGTGCAGTGCCGCTCATTGCGAAACAATATAATAAAACAGTAAAAATAATACGTGGCGGGGATGCACATGTAATGCCCAAATATAGAAGAACCGGTCTATTCAGCAAGTTGATCTTAAAGGTTCTTAATGATTGTACCCAAAAAGGTATTTCGGTCTGGTTAGGACTGCCGAACGAAAAATCTAATCCGGCCGTACTTAAACTGGGCTTCGTGGCTATGGAAAAAATTCCCAAACTTTATAAAATTATTAAACCTAAACGTATTTCTCAAAAAATAGGGGCGGAAAAGGGCATCGGATTGGGGATTGCGGTACGGCTATTGGGAACATTATTACTTTTTTACTCACAAAGGAGGAAAAGGAGCATTTACCGAAATGATCTGATCGTAACAAAAGATACTGCCTTTGATGATGAATATAATGTATTTTGGGATCAAATATCGAAATATATTGGAATCGGTGTCATTCGGGACAAAAAATATTTGAATTGGAGATATAATGAAAATCCGGCATACAAATATGTTATTTATTCTATCAGAAAAAAAAATAAAATCTTCGGTTTTGCAGTTTTAGGCTGTTTAAAGGAGAAATTAAATGTAGGGAGAATCATGGAATTCTTTGTTTTACCTGAAGAATTAAAAAGTGGAGAAATGCTCCTGGAACAAATTTCCTCTTTTTTTACAGAAGAGGATGTTGATATGATTCAATATTTTGATCAAAATCCGTTGCCACACAAAAAAATCTTTAAAAAAAGTGGTTATATCAAAATTCCATACACTAAAACTCAGCCAAACACTAAAAATAATTTTGTAATCAAGCCACTGGCCGCCGACATAAATGTAAAATTATTAACAAATAGCAAAAAATGGTTAATATCCTGGGGTGAAATTGGAACCGTTTAATCGTTCACGGGCATAAATGACTCTTTAAATATTGGAATGGCAGAAAATGGTCGGGCCTATGAATAAACGGTATATCGTATCGCTGTCTTCAAGGATGAAAAAATCTTAAGGAATGATTTATCAATAGTTGAAGAAAAAATTTTTAATGGGAGTTATGACGATTTCTGGAATTTTTAGTCTTGCCTGACCAACTTAGATGCAGCGGAAATGTTGTTGGCACAGGTGTGGTTTTTCACGATAAATTGAACAGCATAAGGGAAAAAGATATGGATATAGTACATTGCATGGTGCTTAGTCCTTTCCTTCCCAAAACATTATACAGGGAATATGGTTACATCAAAAATCCTGTTCAAAAAGCAAATTTTGCAATATGTCCCCTTGCGGCTAACCTGACATCCAATGATTTGACCGTTAAGGATAATTGGTTGGTAAGCTTTGGTGTGTATGGTACATCATAAGCAAATTACAACTGTATTGACAAGAAACTCGAAAATCCCAATTTAATAAACTATATTCTGGAAATCAAAGTAAGTCTAAATGCATGGAATCCAACACTCAATCTAAAAAGTTATATTTGTCCGATCTCTCCAAAATTACTAAGGGCGCCGGAATTACGTTAGGCGGGAGTATTTCAGGGAAAGCTTTACTTTTCTTTTACACTATTTTTCTTGCCAAGGTTCTGGGAACAGGTGATTTGGGTCTCTACTTTTTGGGGCTTACAATCATTAGATCATTAACTATCTTAGCTAATCTCGGTCTTGGGGCCGGAGTAGTAAGATATGTTGCCATTTACCAGGGTAGAAGTGATTTTTCACGCATGAAAGGAACGGTTCTATCTTCTGCTGTAATTACTGTGATACCCAGCCTGATATTGACCAGTTTAATGTTTTTAGTTGGAGACTTTATAGCCACTTTTATATTTCATAAACCTGATTTGGGAAGCGTTATAAAATTATTTGCGATAGCAATACCTTTTGAGTCTTTGATGAGAATTTTTTTAGCTTCAACCCGAGGGCTTAAGTTTATGCAGTATGTGGCCTATACTGAAAACTTAGCTTTGGTTGGCTTAAGATTTTTATTTGCCATTTTTTTTCTGTTTGGGCTTGGCTTGGGATTGAAAGGCGTGGTTCTTGCCTATGTTTTTTCATCAATATTGTCAGCAGGGTTGGCTTTCTATTATGCTAATAAGTTGATCCCCTTGCTTGATAAAAAAACGAGACCAATCTTCGATATCAAAAATCTCCTGCATTTTTCCATACCTATGGTCTTTACCGTGTTGTTACATGATTTAATGGCTCATATTGATGTCCTTATTCTGGGCACGCTTGTGTCTGCCGCACAAGTAGGAATTTACAGTGTTGTGGTAAGGATACTGGCTCTGGCACAGGTCATTTTTATGGCATTCCAACCAATATTTCAGCCTTTTGTGGCCGATTTCCATGCCAAAAAAGAACTCAAGAGGCTATCTAACCTCCTGAAGGCGATAACACAATGGAGTGTTACTATGAGCTTTCCTGTATTTTTATCACTCCTCTTATTCCCTGGTTTTTTTCTTAACTTTTTTGGTAAAGAATTTATCCGGGGCTCAGATTGCCTTTTTGTTCTTGCCGTTGCCTATCTTTTTAGCTCAGTCTCCAACCTGCCAAGCAGCATGATATTCATGTCCGGAAGATCTGATATAACCCTTGGAAATAATCTTGCCGTTCTCATAATCAATACCGGTCTCAACTATTTGTTGATTCCAAAATACGGAATTCTTGGGGCCGCTTTGGCAACCGGGAGTTCAGTTGCTCTGTTAGCCATTGTCAGGATACTTTGGGTTTATCATTTAATGAAAATTCACCCTTTCAGAATAGATCTCTGGAAGCCTCTCTCTGCCGGGTTAATTTCTCTTTTAATAATTTTATTTGTCCACAAAAGCATTCCTGGTGATGGAAATATGGTAATAATATCCTTTCTGTCAATGATGTTTATCTTATATTCTTTGCTGATATATCTGTTTCGTCTTAATGAGGAGGATATTTATATCAAGGCGGTAATAAAAAAAAAACTGCTTTCTTTTTCTCGATGAGGAGTAAAAAATGTCACAAATAAAATTCATTTTAGAAACAATCATCAGCACCTTATTATATTATAGTGGTTTTAATTGGTTATATGAAAAAATTATGCGCAACGGGAGAAACATACCCATCATTTTTTATCATGAAATAGGCAGCAACGACAAAGATGGATCAGCTAAATTTTCAGTAAGCGTAGAACATTTTGAGAAACAAATAAAATGGCTGACAAAGCGCTTCAACATAGTGACAATAGATGAACTAATTAAACATATAACAGGGGAGATAAAATTACCAGGAAAGGTGATTGCTGTTACCTTTGATGGGGGATATGTGGGAAATTACCAGCATGCTTTCCCTCTTCTGAAAAAATATAATATTCCGGCTACTATTTATATTATTACTGACCCTGTAGGTGGCAATTTATCCAACAGTTTGAAATTATTATATCTGACTCTTTTAACACAAAAAGATCAGTTCAAATTAACCTATAATGGCAAAGAACATGAATTTGAAATAAGAACTCGTGATCAAAAAAGGTTAGCTAAAGAGATTATTCTAAAACATATGAGATTAATAGATAGCAAGAAACAGGATAATTTGCTAAAGCAGATTTCACAAAGTTTGAACGTTGAGCTTTCCGGCCTTGCACAAAAGTTGTTTTTGTCCTGGGATCAAATTTATGAAATGAATAATAATCCACTAATAACAATTGAATCTCACTCTCTAACTCACCCAAGATTGACTGAGGTTGCCCTTGAGGAAGCCAGACGAGAAATTGTTGAATCTAAAGTTAATATAGAAAGTAAATTAGGAGAAAAAATAACATCATTTTGTTATCCTGACGGGTTCTTTAATGAAGAAATAATAGATTTAGTAAAAGAGGCAGGGTATTCATCGGCTTTGGCAGTTATTACTTCTGGAATATTAAATGACTTAAATAAGATTGGGGATAATGTATTTGAACTGCGAAGGATTCATTTGCCAGATCGATTTTACAAGCCGTTAATCTCAACGGAAATATCGGGAATTATGAGGACTCTTAAAAAATTTGGAAAGTATTTTGGGTTGAGATTAATTAAGAGGTAAAACATTTTTATGAAAAAAGACAAGGTGTTGGCAGTAGAATATATTCGCAACAGATGGCTCTGCCACGGCTGTGGTATTTGCAAAGCGGTTTGTAAACAAGATGCTATTGAGATGGTATATGGTAAAAAATATAGAAACCATGTACCTGTAATAAATCACAAAAAATGTAAAGAATGCGGTTTATGTATAGATGTTTGTCCTGGAAAAGAAGTAAATTTTTCAGAAATATCAAAGAAATTTCTTGATGGGGGAAAGTACGATATTCTATCCGGTCACTATATATCGAATTATTTTGCCTGGGCCCGCGATAAAGATATTCGATGGAAAGCCGCGTCAGGTGGAATAGCAACTGCTTTAGCAAAATTTTTATTAAATAGTGGCCAGGCAGATAAGATTATTGTTGTTACAAAAGGAAATTCTGGCGGTTGTCTGGATTTTAAGGGGACTGTGATCAGTCATGAAGATAATTTACACAAAGCAATGGGGTCGAAATATTGTTCCGTACCTCTTTGTGCAGCTTTAAAAAAAATTCCACGTAATGATAGAATAGCAGTATTTGGCTTACCATGCCATATACATGGAATCAGAAAGGCTCAATTGGAAGACAAGCTGTTTGGAAAGCTTGATATGATTTTGATTGGGATCTTTTGTGGGGGCACAAAAGGGAGAGAATCTACGGAATGGATCATAAAAAAAAGAGGGTTAGATTTTAGCAAATTAATTGAAATTAATTATCGTGGCAACGGTTGGCCTGGTCAGATGGTAGCCAGATTTTTAGATGGAAATAAATTAATAATACCTTATCCTGAGTATGCAGATTTTCAGTTCAGTGGATTTAGGCCATGGAGATGTGAACTTTGCAGTGATGGATTAGCGGAATTGGCCGATTTATCTATTGGTGATGCCTGGGTCAAAGAAATTACTTCGAAAAATAGTCAGGGAGTTTCCATGGTAATTTCAAGAAGTCAAAAAGGTGAAAAACTATTAAAAGACGCAATATCTGCTAAGGCTATAGAATGCAAAAGCAGTGATGACGCAGATGCTATCAGAAGTCAATATAGAATGCTGTTAAGAAAAAAAAATGAAATTGTTGGTTCTATAATGTTGGCAAAAATGATTGGCAGAGGTATTCCAAATTATGATAACATCTTAAAACATATGCATTTATCTTCTATAATATCCATAGTAAAAAAAGAGATTTTATATTTTTTGGGGCGAATTACTGCTCAATATTTACTTTTTTATAAGCTGTTTACAAGTTTTAGATTTATGTTGAGAAAATAAATACAAACAAGAAGCTTGCTCGAAAGAGTTGTGAGGTAACATGAAAATATATATACCAGAAGACATCCCAAGTGGGAATAAGGGCGAAGAAGCTATTCTGCAAGGGATATACCAAGGCTTGAAAGATCAAGGGAAAGAAGTATCTATTTCAATTTTTTCAAATACACCCGAAATAGACAGGGTCAATTACGGCAAACAATTTGAAATTATTGACGGTATAACATTTAGACCGGTAGCTGATAAGCCTATGTTTTCGCGAATATCAGAAGCGGTTATGATATGGTTTAAACATTTTTCTTTTTTGATAATGTGGTACTTGCTTGGCAAGAAATGTCTTTATTTTTTCAGGGGCGGAAACTGGAAAGCCTACATTGACGCTGATGTCATTTTAGTTGGGCATGATGGTGTTTTTTCGGATATAAACCTCCTATTTGCATTATTTGCAAGAGGATTAAAGAAAAAAACTGCCATATTTGGATGTGGTATTAAGAAATTTAGTTTTAAAATAACTGAAAGATTAGCTTCACCTCTCATTTCCATAATTCACTTGGTTGTGCTGAGAGAAAAACACAGTTATGAATATCTAAAATCTCTTGGCATCGCTAAGAATAAAATCTTTTTAAAACCTGATCCTGCCTTTTTCCTTAAACAATCCGATCAAATAAAACTGGAAGAGATGTTAAGTAAAGAAGGATTAAATGACATTAAAAGGCCTTTTATCGGAGCAGTTGCGGTTAAGGGCTCGATAATATTTGATAAATGCTTCGAGCAAGTCAAAAATAAAAATGAAAAATACAATAAGCACGTGGAATTGTTTGCGCTGATAATTGAAAATGTTATTGAAATTACCTCAGGTCAAATAATTTTTATCCCTCATTGTATAGGCCCTACCGTAGAACGTGATGATAGGATAAGTGCGAGAGATATAAAAAAAAAAGTCAAAGAAAAATATAAGAAACATGTATCACTTATTGAAAACGAATATAACGCGATGGTTTTAAAGGCTTTTATAAAAAACATGGATTTCTTGATATCCGAAAGGACTCATGCCTTGATTGGAGCCGCTTCAGTAGGCACACCTTTTTTGGCCATAACAGTAAAAGAAGATTTACGTACTCATGACATTATTGGTGATACTGTTGGAATGGAAGATCTTATAATTGATATTAATGATCCAAATCTTGATGAAATTATAAGCAAATTTAAGGAAAAGTGGGAATCAAGAAATGATATCAGAAATAGTCTTTTAAAAAGGGCTGATTTTATCAACAGAGAATGTCAAAATGCATCAAGCATGTTAATAAATCTACTGAAGAGCAAAGATTAGGTAATGATTACAATTTTGAAGGCATTACAATGACAAAAATTTATATCATATTCATTGCTCTTCAAGGGGCCTTTGCGCAATTACCAGGGGCAGTTAATTATATTGTGTATTACAGTGGATTTTTATTAATACTTGCCCTTATAGCACTCTTTTTAAATTTTCATAAAGTTAATCTGTACCGGGAAAACGTTTATATTTTATTCTTTGTTTTGATAGTTGCTTATGGAATAATCCAGTCACCTGATTTATTTGTTGGATTCCGGCAAGGGCTAAGATTTTTATCTCCATTTATACCATTTCTAATATTTACGGTAATTATCCGGCAACGAGAAATGTTTCTTTATTATCTAAAAGTAAACATTTACGCATTGAGCATATCAGTGATTTTGCTAAATGGGTTTATAATACTCTTTATACCTCAAGCAGGAGTTTCGGAAATCCATCGTGGAATGGAACGTTCATCGGCAACTTTTGCAGGCTGGCATACATTCGGTCATTTTTGTTTAGTAACAATCTTTTTATTAAGTTTGTATCTTCTCTATGTAAACAATAAAAAAGAAAAATACTTTTTTTATATGGTATATGTTTTAGGCTGTTACCTGGCATTCAAAAGCGCTTGTCGAACGGTTTATCTTGGCCTTTTTGTTTTTGTATTGATTTGGTGTTTGCTAAAAAAAAAATTTTTATGGTTATTGATGATGATGATTGGTGTTTTTTGTTTATATTTATATCATGGAAATTTCCATGCCTTGTTCTCAGAAGAAATTGGTTCTCAACAAGTAAAAATTGAAGACCTGGGAAGTGGCCGTTTAGGAATTTGGATGAGAGCTCTAAAATCTTTTGCGTCACAATCATTGGAGGAGAAATTTTTAGGGGCTGGCCCCCAACAAATTTATTTAGAAGGAAAAAAAGTATTTGGAGATGCCCATAATGATTATTTATCGATATTATTCCAGTATGGATTTATAGGCCTTGTCTTATTTTTAGCGTTTTATACTGAGTTATTTATAAAGGCAGTACGATTATTCAATACTAATATCGGCATATTGTATATTGCGATGCTCACATCTATTGCTGTGATGAACGCTGTTAGTAATTCTTATATTTTAAGAGTATCTGTATCAATGATATTTTGGCCGGTTTTGCTTCCTTTGTTAAATAAGGACCTTTTAAGCCAGTTAATTGGCGATATCACAGATGACAAGAATGAAACCTAATATGTCGAAAAAATCAGAATAAATAAAGTGAATATGTTGACTAAAAGAAATGACATGAAATCTTCAGGAAAAATATTATTTTATTTTTTAATATTCTATTGTTACCTTCCTTTGGTTAGTCTCCCTGCGTGGGGAGGAGATATTTTATGGCGTAGTGTTGGGCCGGGTGGAGGAGGTTATATTACGGCAATTAAGTGTAACCTTCAAAATACAAATATTGTTTACGCAGGATCTGATGTAGGTGGGTTTTATATTTCCTATGATCAGGGAGAAACGTGGGAAATCAGAAACAAAGGTCTTAACGATTATTATGTTCAGTGTATTGCCCCACATCCTTACAATTCCGATATAATCATTATTGGTACTCGAGGGGGAATTTTTAAGAGTACTGATGCTGGTAAAACATGGAAGTGGAAAAGAATGGGATTTCCTCCACCTTCTCCTTCAAAATATTCTGCTCCCATTAACTCACTGGCTTATGATCCCCAAAATCCATCAATTATCTATGCAGGAATAGGATACCTGCGGAGGGGCAAGTATGGCCAGGGGAAAATCTATAAAAGCATAAATGAAGGAGAAGATTGGAGGTTATGTACTCCACCGGGAACGCTTCATCCGGAGGCAATAGTTGGTGATTTAAAAGTGGCCATAGATGGCAGTTATATATTGGCAATAACAAATAAAGGCATTTACCGCAGCTCTGATAAGGGTGTAAGTTGGAGGAAAGTAAATAAAGGATTACCACATCTTTATTGTTTCAAAGCGGACATTTCACGTTCTAATCCATTAATATGTTATGTCACTCTTAAGACGACAGCAAAAGGTAAAAAACCCTGGAATGGCGGTGTATATAAAAGCATAAACGGTGGCTTTACCTGGTCATTACATTCCAATACACTTCCACGGCGAGTAAGAAAAAAGATACAAACAGATAAATTTTCTTCCATGTATAAAAAAATAGCAATTCACCCTAAAAATTCAGATATTATATATGTAGGCGCTGATTCCTGGGTTACTAATGGTCTTTATAAAACGATTAATGGGGGCAAAACCTGGAATCAGGTATTATACCGCAAATCAAAGGATATAGAATATGGTTGGCTAACATCCTTTGCTCCAGTAATCAAAGCTTTGGCTATCTCTAATATATCGCCTGAGCTGATTTTTTGTGGAACAAGTGTACACATATTTAGAAGTCTGAATGATGGCAAATCCTGGGAACAAAGTTATAGTACCGAATTTTCCGAAGGCTTATTTAAAACTAATGGGTTGGAAACTACTTGCGTTTTTAACGGTGTTTTTGATCCACATGATCTGAAGCGATTGTATTTTTGTTATGCTGATATCGGGTTATTAATAACCGACGATTTTAATGATAATTATTACCGTTCTTTTAAAGGAATGAATTATAAGGATGATGTAACCAACGTGGTTGTCGATCCTGTTGACAGGGATAAAATATGGGCTTGCACGGCAACAGGGAAACGTGGCGGTGTATGTCAATCAATAGACAGGGGAGAAACCTGGCAGCTTATTGGCAGTCCTGACAGTGGGCTTCCCACGGGTAAAATTAGAACTATCCTGATAGATCATACCAGTCCCGAGGAGAGTCGTATACTATATGTTACTTGCCTGGGATATGGAATATATAAGAGCGGAGATGATGGCTTATCCTGGCGTGCAATAAATAATGGTTTACCGAAAGTTGCTCGAAAAGCTGCTGTTGATGTAATAATAAATCCCAATAATCCTAAAAACCTGCGCTGCCTGTTGGGAACGAGTCCGGCAGATGGTAGCGGTATTTATGAGACTCAAAATGGGGGTAAGAATTGGCAGCGAATCAGCAAACCAGATGCTCCCTTTGCAATGGTTAGAGATCTTGCAGTAGATCCAAAAAACTGGAATATCCTTTATGTCTGTCAATTTCAAAAATGGATCAAGAAGACATTCCCTGGTGGCGTTTATAATAGTATAGATGGTGGAAAGACATGGAGGCGCATCTTTTTGAAATTTAAAAAGGTGGAATGTATAGCTATCAGTCCAGTGAATAGCAATATTATTTATCTTGGTACTTGCGATCACCCGTTTCACGATAATTGTAGAGCTCCGGGTGTATTTAAGAGTAAAAATGGCGGTATTACATGGTATCAGGAAAATAATGGTTTAACCAATACTCAAATAACAAGTTTATCAATTAGCCCCCATGATCCATCCATTCTTCTATTGGGAACTAACGGAAATGGTATGTTTATTGGCAATGACAAGGAGATTGGTAAAAGACCACCTTCCCGTTTGCTCTTGGATTGAACTGTATTCACGGCTTTTGTGGCGTGCTGCTACAAGCAATGCATAATATTTAGGCCATTTGAAAAAAAATGCATAACCCAGGTAGAAGAAAATCTAAATTTTGACACAATTGCCCGATTTTTAAAACTCTGCTCACCATCGTTCCTGCCAAGTTCCAATGTGTCTTGGCCCGCTGTGGCCGAAACGATGATCAAGACCCAACCTCCATATAGATACCCTCACAGTTTTATGCTGATGGCCTAATTTAGCAATCAGCTATTGTTCATTAAATTTGAATATACATGTTTGTATAAAAAAGTAGTAGGAAATGATTAGACATGGTTTTGATCAATAATATATATGATATATTACCCAGGGTAGGTCAAACCTTGATGCTAAATGCTTATGGTTTGAAGAATCATCGTCGTATGCTTGGATATAATAGAATCTTGTCAGGAATTGTTTCGTCAGAACATTGGAAGACGAAGCGGCAAATTGATTATGTTTCCCGGCGCCTTAGGATAATCTTATCCCATGCAATTAATTCAGTGCCGCGATATAAATGCTTAAAACATCTACTTAAACCACTAAATGATCCTGAAAGTGATGTGTTTTCGATTTTAAGGGAATTTCCGATAATAACACGTTCGGAGATCCTTTCTGAGCCGATTTCTTTTCAATCTCAAGTTTTTAAATCACGTAGAATTATTAAGTCTAAAACCTCTGGAACTACTGGAACGCCTTTTACAACTTTAATGGATTCAAAAACATTTAATTTAGATAAAGCGTTAGGTTTTAGACGCAATCTATGGGCAGGGTATAAAAAAGGTGACTGGGTCGCTAGATTAGTAGGGGATCCAGTGGTTCCACTTAAGTGTCACGACGAAAAACGACCCTGGAGAATTTCGTGGACAGATAAACGGCTTTATCTTTCAACTTTCCATTTGAACCGTGAAACAGCTCGATCATATTTAAATGTGATGGAAGAGAAACAACCTGCTTTTTTAATGGGTTATCCTTCGTCTTTGCAAATTTTGGCTGCTTATGCCATTGAGGAAGATCGTAAATTAACCTGGCGGCCTCGGGCAATTTTTTATTCTAGCGAACCCATGTATGAACATCAGCGTGATATGATTCTTCGCGTCTTCCGTGCCCCTATACGTGGTTTCTATGGAAGTGCGGAAAGGATTATTTCAGCAGTTGAATGTGAACATGGCAGTTACCATTTGTCAATGGTGGATGGATATGTAGAAGGACAGTTTTCCATCCTCCCCCAGGGAGTCCCATCCTTAATGACAACGCTCGTGAACAGAGTCATGCCTTTAATCCGTTTTCGGTTAGGAGATGTTATTCGTTTATCTTCAAATAAAAAATGCTCTTGTGGGCGGACATTGCCCGTCATAGAACCTGTCGTTACCAAAGAAGAAGATTGGATTGAAACCCCGAACGGCAGGCGGGTTTCCTCAAGTGCACTTACTTGGGCATTCAAGGATATCAAAGGAATTCGATGTTCTCAGATTATTCAAGTATGGAAAGATAAAGTCGAGGTTCATCTTGATACAGACAAAGAAAAATTTGAACAAATTGTGCCGTTATTGAAAATAAATTTAGATAAAATGCTTTTTGGCGAAATGGAAATAGAATGTATAAGGAATAATAACATCAAAATCACAAAGGCTGGAAAAACAAGATTTGTAATCCGGAAAATATAAATCTTCTTTGAAAATTATATAAATGAAAAATAAAATATTATTAATAGGTCCTTTGCCCCCACTTGTTGGTGGAATAACCACTGTTTTTTTAACATTAATCAAATCAAACATATTTAAACTTAAATTTAAAGCAATTGTGCTTGATAGTAATATTGCCTCTTTTACAGGCAGCCGGAAATTATGGCATTTCCTTTATACGTTAATTAAAACAGTAGTTATATTGATAAGGGAAAAACCTGACATTGTGCACGCTCAAATTGCCCAGAGTTCTTACTTAAAGGATACAATCTATTTATTGATATCAAAATTGTTTGGCAAAAAGACTGTAGCCCATTTTCATGCGAGACCGGATTTGTTTGATACTTTAACAAATATCAAACAAAAATACATACTTGGTAGCTCGAGATTTATTGATGTAATGGTAGTTCTTACACCAGACACAAAAAATCTTTTTGAGCAAAGAGGCTGGAAGTCGAGAATTATGGATATACCGAATGTTGTTCATCTCCCTGATTATGCGATATCGAAAAAAAGTAGTAACGATGTAATTGTGTGCCAAATAGGTCGCCTATCCTTAGAAAAAGGACTCTTTACAATAATTGAAGTTGCACAGATTTTACGAAATCTTCCTATTAAATTTTTTTTGGCTGGACCTTTTAACAGAAAGGAAGAAAAAGAGGATTTTTTTGAAAAAACATCTGATTTAAACAACATTGAATGGTGTGGTGTTGTCGCTGGCCTGGAAAAAATTAAATTTTTAGTAAATAGCTCATATTTTTTATTACCAACTATAAGGGAAGTATTACCTGTAGTAATTCTCGAAGCGGGAGCTGCCAAACTTACTATATTGACGTCTCCAGTAGGTTCAATTCCTGAAATTATAAGGGATGGGGATAATGGTTTATTTATAGATATGCAAAAACCCGAGAAAATAGCAGAAAAGATTCGGTGGCTGAATAAGCATCCCAATAAAGCAAGAAAAATAGCCGATTCTTTTCATCAGGATGTTGTAAAAAAATACAGTACTGATAGGTTAGATCAAGCACTGCTTTATTTATATTCCACTCTCTTAAAGGTTGATAGGAAAATGTCATGAGACTTACATTTGTAGGGGATATTGCTTTTGGGAGTACGATATGCTCAGTCGGGGATCCTTATCGCCATATATATTCGGAAATATGCAAGGGAGACCTTTTTTTTTTAAACTGGGAATTTCCTTTTACTTTACTCTGGGAACCAGAATCTGTGACCAGTTATAAGGGATATGCTGTGGATGTAAGTTTATCGGATCATCTTTTATCCCCTCTTGCTAATTCAATTGCTTCTATTGCCAACAATCATATTCGGGATTGGGGATTAGAAGGAATAAACACTACGCTAAAATTGCTCCAACGACATGATATTAACCCTGTTGGAATTGATTGGGGAGATGGAAGTCCCCAGAAACCTTTTATTATAACAAAAGACAATTTAACCATTGGCTTTTTAGCTTATGCAAAAAAATATGAATTTTCAGCGCATGAAGAATATCCTGGAGCTGCTTTAATTGAATTCAATAAAATTAAAAAAGATATATTCTTGTTAAAAAAAAAAGTAGATCATGTTGTTATTTCTTTACACTGGGGCACTGAGTTCAGTGAATATCCGAAGCCGGAAGAATTATTGCTCGGCAGAAAAACAATTGACTGTGGCGCTTCTTTAATAATTGGTCATCATGCCCATGTATTACAGGGATATGAAAAATATAAAGATGGATACATCTTCTATAATATTGGTAGTTTTATCTTTGATCCTTTAGGCGAAAAAGTTGTTGATAACGCTGCATTAGAACGAAGAATCAAATCTATAATAGTACATATTGAATTAGAAAAGGACTCCATTCGTTTATTAGATATTATACCCTGTCGTTTTAATATTGAAGAAAAAAAGGTTATTATCTCAAATGGAATTTATAGAGATGACGATTTAAACTATCTCCATAAAATATCTATTGGTTTGGAAGAAGGTGCCAAACGGTTCTATCAAGTAGCTGGAAAAGATCTGCTTTGGCGAGAACTTAAACATGAATGGTATTTAATAAAAAAGTACAAGTTGTCAGGTATTAAGGCAATTGTTAAAAATTTAAGACTACGGCATTTCCGTATAATACTTGGATTAATTCTATCTAAATTATATAATAAAAAAACAAAGTAAATAATATTTAATAGTCCTTTTTCAGAGGACGAAGAGAACCCATGATCATACACTACAGGGTTAACTGCTGGGTTTTATAGAAAAAACCAACTGGCAGGACATGGAAATCGGCGGCGGGCGTATTCTGGGTGAAGTATGCCATTTTATCGACACATTGCAGTATATTACAAATGCGCTGCCTGTTTCGGTTTTTGCCCAAACAATCAAAACCGAAAACCAGGCAATTACCCTGGAAGATAATGTAATTATCACAATTCAGTTTTCAGATGGTTCAGTCGGTTCCATAACATATCTGGCCAATGGTGATCCGCAATACCCCAAAGAGTATGTTGAAATATTTTGCGAAAATAAAGTTGCCTGGCTTGATAATTTCACAAAACTTACCCTGATGGCAAAAGGCAAAAAAAAGGTTAAAAAGGCTGTTTTAGCTGATAAAGGCCATAAGTCTGAAATGAAGGCTTTGGTAGAAAGTGTAAAAGCCGGAAAAGCATCTCTAATATCCTTTGAAAGTATTTATACCACCATGAGCGCCTGTTTTAAAATCAAGGAATCGATTAAAAAGAAACAGATGGTTATGATATCATAATCGACTACCGACTTAAAGCGGGACAATTCGCAGGGTGAGCATTACCCATCATTCTATAACTCTTTAAGATTACTATAATCATCAGCCCTTTTGACTGATGTATTTATGAATGCCTCACCTTTCCGGGTTAAAATATGCAGGCTTCATTTTGTTATTTCGTCCCCGAACCCTTAGATCAAACTCCTTTCAAAAGACAAGAATATTATTTGTTTTTTTTAATTTTCACTTTTTCCCTTGATAGGTTTATATTTTTGTGGCATATATAACCCCTTAAGATATCTTAAGGAGTTATATATGCCACAAAAAAGTCTTACGCAAAATAGTCTTCCAACGGAACTTAAAGTTACCATTTCGCAATTGGGAAAACGTGTCAGGATTGCCAGGAAGCGACGTGCGATAACGATGGAAGAGATGTCTTCTCGAATGTTCGTTAATCGGAAAACCCTTGCCAGGCTTGAGAAAGGAGATCCAGGCGTATCTATGGCTATTTTTGCCTCAGCGCTCTGGGTGCTTGGTCTTGATAAGGATCTTATGCATGTAGCCCTGCCCGAGAGAGACGATGTTGGAATTTTTCATGAACGCAAGAAACTGCCGATACGCGTTCGGGCTTCCAGCAGTTCCGATGAACTGGATTTTTAACTGTGATTGAGAGAAAAATTACGGTTTTTATTTATCTCCCGGGCGAGACGGTCGCGGTGCCTGCCGGAATTTTTACCCATACGAACCAGGGCATTGGTTTCTTCGCCTATGGTCACAGGTACGTCGAACGGCATAACGCTCTTCCTGTGGATCCGGTTGCTTTACCGTTGGGGGAGCGAGTATGGAAATTATGAATTTTGAATGATAAATTATGAATTAAGGAATTCTACTGATTTGTAAAATGGCGTTAAACGCTACCTCATTTTCATAATTTGTTGCGCCCGTCAGGGCATAAGTGTTGACAAAAGAGGACCATAATGAGATTTCCGTATAAGGAGAACATAATGGAACCTATAATTTTACAAATTCCGCCTGAAATAGCGGTACAAATAAAGCTGCCGCCAAAGCGGGCGCACAAAGTTCTGATGGAAGAGCTTGTGCTGCGCCTTTACGAAGAAGGCATTATTTCTGCCGGTCATGGTGCATACCTGTTAAAAATGGATCGGCTGTCCTTTGAACGTTTTATGGCGGAACATAAAACAGCTATTCATTGCGATACAGATGAACTGAACCAGGATATTTTTTGTTTGGACCAGGCGTTATGATTGTCAGCAATACCACCCCCATCAGCAACTTGCTTCATCTTGACAATATTTCGCTTTTAACCAAACTATTTGGCGTTGTTTATATCCCGGAAGCAGTGGTAAATGAAGTAAACGTTGTTTTTTCAAGTTACAGAGAATGGAAGAAATGTATTGAAGAAAAACAGATAGTCATTCAATCTATTTCGAACATTATTTTTGTAAAACAAATAACACCATTTCTTCATCAAGGCGAGGCTGAAGCAATTTGCCTTGGTCTGGAGAAGCAGGCAAAGCTATGTCTTATGGATGACAAAGATGGTCGTACAAATAGCTCAACTGAATAATTTGCCGGTAACGGGAACACTGGGCATTTTACTGAAGGCCAAAAAAACCGGTTTGATTTCATCTGTTAAAGAATTGATCGACAGGTTGCGCTCTGAACATCACTTTTGGATCAAAGAAGATATGTATCAAAAGCTCTTGCGTATAGCTAAAGAAAAGGCATGAAACTGAGGGGGTTGAACCCATGACCCCATAACTGCCGATTAGTACCTCCGAATTCCCAATTCTCTTCAAATTACTATAACTACTTTAAATTATTAAAAAACACGTACAAAATAACTTCCACAAGCGCCAATTCTGCTAATTTATTTTTGAGCGAACCCTAAGCTTTTTTTTAGGCATCCTTCATATAAACTTCAAAAGTACTCTACTCTTTTTTAAAAAAACTAACCAATCTGTGTTTATCTGTGTGCATCTATGTTCCATTTTTGTTTCAAAAGTATCAACTGACAAATAAAGGATGCTTTTTTAACTCAAAGCTCAAAACCAAAAATTCAAAACCATACCTGAACGGATTTTTTATTCAGGTACTAACTCTAAGGAGCATTAATGAACATAAGTGTTTTTGGCCTTGGATATGTCGGTACTGTATCGGCTGCCTGTCTTGCTGAAGAAGGTCATACTGTTATCGGGGTTGATCCTGTTACAGTCAAGGTGGATATAATAAATAACGGGCAAACTCCGATTATAGAAAATGAAATCGGAGAACTGATAAAATCCGCAGTTAATCAGGGCAGGTTAAGTGCTACAACTGATACTGCGGAAGCTGTAAAAAATACAGAGCTTTCCCTTATTTGCGTAGGCACTCCGAGCCTGTTAAACGGAAACCTTGATTTAAGTTTTGTCCGCAGGGTCTGCGAGCGCATCGGTGCTGCAATCAAAGATAAGGCAAGCCGTCATGTTGTGGTTATTCGCAGCACAATTCTGCCCGGCACAATAAAAAATGTGGTTATCCCTGCGCTTGAGGAATATTCAGGAAAAACAGCAGGAAAAGAATTCGGGGTCTGCAATAATCCTGAATTTTTAAGAGAAGGAACAGCGGTTTATGATTTTTATAACCCTCCTAAAACAGTAATCGGTGAAACAGACAAAAAAAGCGGCGATCTTTTGGCATCCATATACGCCGGGCTTGATGCTCCGCTTATCAGAACAGATATTGAAGTTGCGGAAATGGTAAAATATACAGATAATGTATGGCATGCTTTAAAGGTTGGATTTGCCAATGAAATAGGAAATATCTGCAAAGCGCTTAAAGTGGACAGCCACCAGGTGATGGATATCTTTTGCAGCGATACAAAACTGAATATTTCTTCCTGCTACATGAAACCGGCCTTCGCGTTTGGTGGATCATGTTTGCCGAAAGATGTCAGGGCCCTGACTTATAAAGGCAAATCACTTGATCTTGATCTGCCTTTAATAAACTCCATTCTTCATAGTAATAACTGCCAGGTGGAAAAAGGGTTACGCATGGTTATTGAAAAAGGTAATAAAAAAATCGGATTTTTAGGGTTCAGCTTTAAGGCGGGCACTGATGATTTAAGAGAAAGCCCTGTTGTTGAAATGATCGAGCGGCTTGTCGGCAAGGGGTATGATATAAAAATTTATGATAAAAATGTGAATCTTGCAAGCATTATGGGGGCAAACAAAGATTTTATCCTGAACAAAATTCCGCATATCTCACGATTAATGGTAAAAACAATTGATGAAGTCCTTGAGCATGCCGGTACGATTATAATAGGCAATAATTCACCTGAATTTAAAAATATTTTCGACCTGAGAAATGAAGATCAGGTAATAGTTGATCTTGTGCGCGCTGTTGACAATATGCAAAGCAGCCGTTCATATGATGGAATCTGCTGGTAATATGATTGTAAAAAATAATCGGGATATATGACTTATGAAGGACAGGATATTTCAGAGTATAATTAATTTGGATAAATGGCTGACTGATAATAATTACAAGGCATATGATCCATTTGACGGATTAAATTCATCCATCCTGAGGCCATTGACGTTTAATAATAAATATTTAAGAATTGCCCTCCAGCAAGGTATTCGAAGATTCCCGGTCAATATGAGGCCGATGGCAGGGATTCCCAGAAATTATTCATCAAAAGGAATGGGGTTTCTTGCCAGGGGTTATATCAGGCTGCACCAGGCCACAGGACATCAGAAATATGCCGACAAAGCAAAATTTTGTCTTGACTGGTTGATCAAGAACCGTTTGAACGGCTATTCCGGTGCCTGCTGGGGTAATCATTTTGACTACCAGTCCAGAGTTTTTTATCTACCCAAAGATGTTCCAACCATAGTATGGGTTGCCCTGATCGGGCACGCTTTTTTAGATGCCTATGAACATTTTAAGGAAAAAAAATACCTTGAAATTGCTGAAAGCTCCTGTGAACATATTTTACAGGATCTTGAAAGACATAAAGATGGTGACGATGTTTGCATTAGTTATATTCCTTTGGAAAACAAACAGGTTCATAACGCCAATACACTTGGTGCGAGCTTCCTTGCGCGGACATATTCTTTTAATAAAAACCAATCCTGTTTGAATCTGTCTTTAAAAGCCATCAATTATACGGCAAAATACCAGAGAAAAGATCATTCATGGTTTTATGGTGAACCATCCAACCTTCACTGGGTGGATAATTTCCATACAGCCTATGTGCTCGACTCCATCAAGCATTATATCCAGAGCACGGGTGATACAAGACACGAGAACCGTTTGGAAGCAGGATATAATTACTGGAAAAATAATTTCTTTGCAGATGACGGCGCCCCTGAATATTACAGCGACAAAATGCTTCCTCTGGATATCCAGTGTGCCTCACAGGCCATTGATACTTTGCTGTTTTTTTCCGATATTGATCCTGAAAGTTCAAAACTGGCTCTAAAAGTCGCAAACTGGACAATAGATAATATGCAGGATAAATCGGGTTATTTTTATTACAGAAAATACAACAGGCTGCTGACCAATAAAACTCCTACTCTCCATTGGGGACAGGCGACCATGCTGTCAGCGCTTTCCTCTCTTTACAAACATTTGACGCGATGGGAAAAATGAAAACAAAAATTTTAATAATTGTTGAAAATCTGCCGGTTCCCTTTGATACTCGTGTCTGGAAAGAAGCATTGGCGCTGCAAAATAACGGATATGAGGTTTTTGTTATTTGCCCCCAGGGGAAAAATTTTGAAAAAAAACATGAATGTATTAAAGGGATAAATATTTTCAGGCATCCCATGCCGCAGGAAGGCCACAAAACAAACGGCTATCTGGTTGAATATGTATCGGCTTTTTTCTGGGAATTTTTCTTGTCATGGAAGATTTTTCTGAAACACGGCTTTAAGGTAATTCAAGGGTGTAATCCCCCTGATAATATATTTATTATTGCCCTTATGTTTAAAATATTCGGGGTCAAATATATTTTTGATCATCATGATGCTAATCCGGAGCTGTTTTTAGCCAAATTCGGGCGTAAGAATATTCTTTATTATTCGCAGGTATTACTGGAAAAAATGACTTTCAGGTTTTCAGATGCCATAATGTCAACCAATGAAACTTATAAAAAAATCGCAATCGACAGAGGCTGCAGGACTCCTGAAGATGTTTTTGTGGTTAGAAACGGCCCTGATTTGGACAAATTTAAACCGGTTAATCCTCTGCCTGAATTAAAACACGGTAAAAAATTTCTTGTGGGATATGTCGGCACTATAAGTGTTCAGGAAGGGCTGGATATCCTTCTTGAAGTTGCCCTGTTAATCAAAAAAATGGGCCGCAGGGACATCCATTTTACCTGCATCGGCGGAGGGCCGGGACTAAAAGAAGTTGAAGAGATGAAAAGTCAAATGGCGATTGATGACATGTTCAATTTTACAGGAAGAATCCCGGACAAGGAACTGCTGGAGATTCTCTCTACGGCCGATGTATGCGTTAATCCTGACAGCCCCAATGGAATGAACGACATTTCAACCATGATCAAGATTATGGAATATATGGCATTAAGCAAACCGATTGTTCAGTTTGACCTGAAAGAAGGAAGATATTCAGCGCAGGATGCCGCTTTATATGCCCAAAATAATAATATAAAAGATTTTGCGGAAAAAATTTTGTGGCTTGTCGATCACCCGGAAGAGCGCAAAACAATGGGAATATCCGGCCGAAAAAGAGTTGAAGAAAAATTAGCCTGGAAATATTCCATCCCCGGATTACTTGCCGCATATCGCAGAGTTTTTAAAAAAAATAACCGGCTTTGAAAAATATAATTGCCTTTCCACGCTGGAGCATGCAAATTCAAAAGGGTCATCAATGCGCTGAATTTCATATCATGGGATATACCGGTTTTTTTCCAGTTCATCCGCGAACAAAAAAATACTGGTTGAATTTGATATTAAAATATCGTTCCGAATCATGCTGTCCCATTTTTCCCATGCGGGTATTGCTATTGTCTTCTAAAAGAATTATAATGAATAAAAAAGAATACAAAAAGGAGTCAGCTATGCCTAAAACGATTACGTTAAGATTGTCGGACAAAGAGTATAATCTTTACTCACAGGCAGCCCAGGCGGCAAAAAGACCAATTTCTAACTTAATAAATTATCTTGCTCAAAAAAAATTAGAGGAAGATCTTTTTGTCGATCAAATCGAGATGGATGAAATTACAGGAAATTCTATGTTAATTTCCGGATTGAAGAAAGGCTCTAAGGATGCAAAACAGATGAAGGGCTCTTTTGTCGATGTATAGGGTATTCGAAACAGCAAGTTTTTTAAAATCCCTTGAACAAAATTTTAGTGGCCAAAGAAAAAAGATTATAAAAAAACTCAGAGAATATGTTTATCATAAGCTAAAAATGTCGCCCGAGCTTGAGCCTAACATAAAAAAGCTTCGTGACTGGCATACGCCAACGTGGAGATATAGAATTGGCGCATACCGTTTTTTTTACGAAATCGACAAAGAGCAAAAAATTATTTTTATGACCTTGGCAGAGCACAGAGGTAAGGCCTACAAAAAATAATTCTCTCTCCACTCTCGACATTAAGGGCTCGCATAGGAACGGAAAAAGGGAAACGGGAATGACATCGAAATTATGGGATGAAAAGGCTTGTAAAATTTATTATCTGACAATCTATAATTGTGTCACGCATAATGTACAAAAATTTGGATGGGAGTAAAACCGCTGATTTAAAAAAAAGGCGGCGCCTTGAGGTATGCATTCCCAAGCAGAGCCTGGGAACGAGGTCTAACGCTCAAAACCGTGCCTGAACAGGGTTTTCGTTCAAGCACTGCTATGAAACGGGTATTGTCAAGTCTAAATTTATTATTTTTTAAATCAGCTCATTTCTTTGTTCTTTGATATATTTAATAACAAATGTTCTCTTGGGGTTGCTTCGACGG
>Ga0190313_1000275_pt1 | contig 32028 bp, 31 predicted proteins | sample 4870071011_MG_FD_169989 | JGI IMG/M metagenome (GOLD analysis project Ga0190313, IMG submission 169989) | Hydrothermal vent sediment bacterial communities from Southern Trench, Guaymas Basin, Mexico - 4870-07-10-11_MG | ecosystem: Environmental > Aquatic > Marine > Hydrothermal vents > Sediment ... | reverse complement strand
TCCCAAACAAAACTTCTGCCAGGGCTTTTGCAAGTTCTGTCTTCCCAACTCCTGTTGGCCCTAAAAACAGAAACACCCCTATCGGCCTTCTCGGATCCTTTATCCCTGCCCTCGCTTTCCTTATGGTTCTTGCAACAAGTTTGACGGCATCTTCCTGATCGACGATTCTTTGGTGTATGAGCTCCTCAAGCTTCAGGAGTTTTTCCCTTTCAGACTCCAGGATTTTGGATACAGGAATACCTGTCCACTGCTCTACGACCTTCGCAACCTCGTTCTCATCTACAAGTTTCTCTCTTCTCTCCAGTTCTCCCTTCATTCTCTCATATTTTTCCTTTAAATTCTGCAGCTCCATCTTGAGCTGAGCGGCCTTTTCATATTCTCCTTTTACGACGTGCTCATTTATCCTGTCTTCAAGTTCTTTTATCTTCATCTCGACCTCGCGCATCTCTTTGGAAGGATACGTTGCTTCCAAACGAACTTTGGCCGCCGCTTCATCCATCAAGTCTATTGCTTTGTCCGGTAAGAACCTCTCTGTTATGTACCTTGCAGAAAGCCTTGCTGCAGCTTCAACTGCTTCATCTGTTATCTTCACCCCATGGTGCTCTTCAAAAACCTTCTTCAGGCCCTTGAGTATCTCGATGGTTTCTTCAACTGATGGCTCCTCAACGAGAACCGGTTGAAATCTTCTCTCAAGTGCTTTGTCCTTTTCAATGTGCTTTCTGTACTCTTCGACGGTGGTTGCTCCTATTATCTGTAAAGAACCACTTGTTAGTTCTGGCTTCAGTATGTTGGCTGCATCCAGTGCACCTTCAGCGGCTCCAGCTCCCACTACTGTGTGAACCTCATCTATGAATAGAATGACTTCTCCTTTCTTTCTCTTTGCTTCATCGATCAATTTCTTCAATCTCTCTTCAAAATCTCCCCTGAATCTGGTTCCCGCAACCAACCTTCCCATATCGAGTCTTAAAACTCTGACGTTCTTTAAAAAAGCCGGGACATCACCTGACACAATTCTTTGAGCAAGCCCTTCAACTATAGCAGTTTTTCCAACGCCAGGGTCTCCTATGATAACCGGATTGTTCTTGGTCTTTCTGGATAGAATCTGTATTACCCTTTTTATTTCTCTTTCCCTGTTCACAACTGGCATCAACTTTCCTTCCCTTGCAAGCTGCGTGAGATCGGTTGTGAATCTTGCCAGCGCCTCCACATTCTCCTCTTCAGAGCTTCCCCTGGCTCTCACTTTCTTTATGGATTCGTAGACCTTTTCCGGTGTCACACCATGTCTTGAAAGGATCCTGAAAGCCGATGAATCGGGTGTTAGAACCATTCCCAGAAGTAGGTGATCTGTTCCGACTTTTTCATCTCCCATTCTCCTTGCCTCTTCCCTTGCCTTTTCCATTATGTGCCTTGCATCGGGTGTTATGAATATTTGTGTGACTCCACTTCTAACGTCACTTTTGTAGCCGTATTTTCCTATGAACACCTCCGTATCGTCTTTGAGTTTTTCAACATCAACACCCATGTCTTTTAATATTTCAACAGCGATGTTTTTTCCTTCTTCAAGGATAGAAAGGAGGATATGCTCACTTGAGAGCTGATTCTGCCTGTATCGGGCAAGAATGTCTTGAACACCCATCATGACCTTTTTTGCACTTTCTGTATATTCATCGAAATTTATCACGCTCTTACCTCCTCAGGATTCATATAACATCCGATCAAATTGTATCACACCTTTTTCATCCCATTTTTAATGAGCGTAACAACTCTTGCTGGACCATCCGTTCCTTTCTCTATTGGTAGAGCACCTATGTAAAAGCCTTCTGAGGAAGTTTCGATAGATTCGTTAAATTCTCAAGATGGTACCTTTCTCGTTCAATAGAGAGTTTTGCTGGTCTTAAATCTTTCATCCACTCCAGGGTCCACACCATGAGTATCTATACCTAATCCCCTGATCCTTCAACCTTATTTTCCTATTGAGAAAATGAAAGGGGACTCCAAAGTGAGTCCCGGTATGCTCACCTATTTTCAAAACGTTCATGTTGTAACCATCCTTCTCAACAGCTGAAAATTTGGATATTTCGGGTTTCGGATCTCCTAGCCACAGGTATCCTGTCAGTTATCCCATGAGTTAAATCGATCAGTTCATAGTCCTCCAGCGCGCAGACACCTTTCTCATCGTATCATGTCTCCCTTACCAAAATCCTGTTCAGAACGTGTTTTAAATGATTTTGCTCTTATATCTGAGAATCTTGAAAGGTTATATTGAAAAATCTTGAAATTATATATTGACATTTTCCAAAAGTTTGTATAAAATATATGTCGAGAGAGGAAGAAAGGGGGTGTCAGATATGATGCTGAACTTTCCAGACTATCAGATGGCTGTTAAGTTGAAAATGAAAGAGCTTCTCAAGGAAGCGGAAGAGTATAGGATGTTGAAGAAACTGTTGAAAAAGAAAAAGGAGCAGAAGAATGCTCCAATTGTGGAAAGAGAGAGATGGAAAAGAAAGGGTCTTTTACACGCGTGACGTCCCCTCAGGGGACGTTTTTTATTATATCACTCAATATCCTCTCGAGTGTTCTGTAGGAAAAATATTTCTTTCCAAGTTCAAAGTTCTTCTCCACCATCTCTTTGTAAGCCTTTTCGTCTTTCAATACGGAAATAGCTTTCTCAACAGCTTTGATTATAGCTTCTTTGGGTATAGATACGTATTTCCCATTTATCCTGGTTTCAAAAACGTCACCCAGACTGATGACCTCAAATCCCAGATCTTTTATGTCAGTTTTGTACACGGGATATTCAAAAACGACTAGAGGTTTCTTCGCAAAAATCCCTTCTAGGAATTGATTTCCCCAACCTTCAATGACGCTGGGATAAGTTATTATATCGGATACAACGTAAGTATCCCACAGTGAATATCTCTTCTCACCATCTTTCGTGGATCTTTTCGCATTGATCAACGAGTTGATCCAGAGAACCTCCACTCTTTCGTGCTTTGCCACTCCTTTTAAAAACTCGACGTACTCGTTTCCAGTCTCTATAAGACCAGGCATGAGAAGAACTATCCTGTCATCTTTGGAGAAATTCCTTCCATCGTAGAGGATGCCGTGAAGCTTTTCTCTTCTTCTTTGAAGCTCTCCGACGAATTCTATCGATATCTCTATGGCTTTTCTCTCCGTGACGCGAGTTGCCTGAAGAACTACTATATCGTTCGCACTTAGTCCAACCCTCTCTCTAAGATCCTTGTTGAAATCATCGTATACCCATAAAGGTTGCTCGAAATCAAAAACGTTGGGAACAACTACAGAGTCCACACCTTTCCGTTTTTTCAGCTCTTTTTGAGCTATTTTGTTTATGACGACGTGAACCATTGGGATATCCAGAGGCGGGAAATATTTATCCAGGCATTCCCTCACGAAGTCACATGTGGGATGACTCAGGTTTTCCCTTTCCCAGTAAAAATCGTGGTGATGTCCTATTACTTTCAACCCTTTCCTTTTTATAACCCTATGAAAAGCGATGGCAATCGGTAAGCCAACTCCCAGTGAAAAGATGTTGTTCGGTATTATAAGATCGATTTTTTCTCTCTCAACAACCTCATCGAGTTTCTTTTCAATTATATCGGCATATTTCAAGATATCTCTTTTGAAATCCCCTTCACTTTCATAATCTGCCAGCTTTTCATAGGAATTTCTTTTATGCTTTTCAAATAGCTCACTGTGAAGATCCATCTCAGGTATGCATATTTCCCCATAATTCCGGGTTCCAGATATGAAGATCACTCTGTGTCCTATTCTCTCTAGAACCTTCCTCCATTTTTCCATTTCCAGGGAGACACCATCCGTTTCTCCCACTCTAAAATGGGCAAGAGCTATGTTCATATTGCTCCCTCCGTTCATTCTTTATTCTTTATGGAAATCTTTGAAAGGATTTATTCTCTGTTCAGTATCTATATCGAAGAACATTATCCTTCTTTTATCGAAAGCAACATGGATTTTTTCGTTCTCCCTGTACCTCGGGAAGGAGGGGGCTACGATTTTTATTATCTTCCCGTTTAAATCCAACGCGATTATCTGGTGCGAGCCTTGAGGTTCCACGACGAGGATCTCCTGTGTGAAAACACCTTCCTTTTCGTTTGTTATCATCATGCTCTCTGGCCTGACTCCCATTATGACTTTATCCTTGTTGTAATCTTTCAACTGATAGGCAAGCTCATCGTCCAATTCGAATCTGAAGAGAGGATGTATCAGGTACAGTTTTCCCCTTTCTCTTTTTATTTCCATTTCGAGGAAATTAGTGGGGGGAGTTCCTATGAAACCCGCCACGAAAACGTTGGCACAGTTGTAGTAGACTTCATCGGTTGTTCCTATCTGTTCGACCCTCCCGTTTCTCATGACGACTATTCTGTCGGCCATACTCATGGCTTCTGATTGATCGTGTGTCACGAATATTGTAGTTGCCTCTGTTTTATGATGAATAGCTTTGAGTTCCGTTCTCATCCTGACTCTGAGTTTTGCGTCCAGGTTGGATAGGGGTTCATCCATAAGGAATATCTTGGGTTTGACAGCGATCGCTCTTGCAAGGGCCACTCTCTGTCTCTGCCCTCCCGAAAGTTGTCTTGGATATCTATCCAGAAATTCGTAGATGTTCACAAGTTTCGCTACATCCTTAACTGTTCGATCTATCTCTTCCTTACTCATCTTTTTCATTTTCAGGGGAAAAGCTATATTTTCATAAACAGTCATATGAGGCCACACGGCGTAGTTCTGGAAAACCATGCTGACATTCCTTTTTCTTGGAGGCATGTCGGTAATGTCCACACCATCCAGCAATATCCTACCTTCGGTTACTTCTTCAAGTCCCGCTATCATTCTGAGGGTTGTGGTCTTTCCACAACCCGATGGGCCCAGAAGAACTATGAACTCCTTATCGTTGACCTTAAGATTTATGTTCCGTGCTCCCCACACTCTCTTTCCATATCTCTTAGACAGGTTTATCAATTCGAGTACAGCCATTCCTGGACCCTCCTCATATGGTTATTCCTCCCCACATCTGGAGTATGTATCGTCTTATTATTATTGTGAAGAGTATGGCGGGAAGTGCCATCGTGACACCACCGGCTGCAACGAGGTTTACCAATCCTTTCGCTCCGACTAGAGTTTGATAAACAACAACAGGGAATGTGGGGTGAAATTGTGTCAGGATTATGGCCTGAGCCGTTTCAGACCAGCTCCCTATGAACGCATACATAGCGCTCGCCGCAAGTCCCGGAAGAGCAAGGGGTAGGGTCACGTGGAAAAAGGCTCCCCACTTTGAGCATCCAAATATTTGAGCCGCTTCTTCGAGTTCTATGGGTATTCCCATGAATATGCTTGCCGTTATCCATATGGTCATGGCTATCTGACCAACGGAATAGACGAGAGACAAACCTATGGGTCTATCGTAGAATCCCATCTTTGCGAGGATTATGACCATGGGCATGGCGATGGAGACACCTGGAAACATCCTGACGAAAAGTACACTGAGTTTCAAAAGGTTTTTACCTTTGAAGAAGTACCTAGCGAATGCGTATCCTGCAGGACCACCTATTCCAAGTGAAATACCTATGGTTGCCAAGGCAACTTCAATACTCCTTATGAGAGCAGGAATGGAGTCGCTCGTCACTTTGAAGAAAGTTATGTAATTTGCAAAAAGATTCTTTGGAACCGTGAAACTGACAGAGCCAATGCTGATAAGACGGCGAGTCAATTCACTTATTCTTCTTTCAACATCATCTTTTTGTCTTTCCAGCTCGTTTACCCTCTCTTCAAGAGATTTTTTGAGTTCCTGAAGCTCCGTCATCTCCGGAGTTATCTTTTCCATCTTCTTTCTGTACTTTCTTATCTGAGAATTCAAACTTCTTAGCCTTTCATTCAAACCTTTTAACTCCTCCTCCGCAGCTTTTATCTCACTCTCGTTCTTCCTGTATACGTCTTCGAGTTCCTTGATTTTTTGAAGAAGAAGATCTTTCGGTATTCTACTGTTCGTTTTTCTCTCTGCAAAACTTATCATATCGTCAAGATCTGCCGATTCATAGATGGTTATGTATTCGTCCCTGGTCTTACTGTACACACTGAGAACATATTTATCCTCTGACTCTGTGGATTTCATAATTATGAATTTGTTAACAAAAGAAGGTGCCATGGGAATCGGCCAGTTGTACGCTTCCTGATCCGACATGAGCGATATGGAAAACAGAAAATATATAGGAAGCAGTATGACCACAGCTATGAATGCGACTGCTAGATAGAAAAGAGTTGTGGTTGTGATTTTTTTCAATTTCTTCTTACCCATCGATATCTTCCTCCCACAATCATTCAGGAGCTTTTTCAAAAGCTCCTGAAACTTTTAGATATATCACCGCAACGATCGAGACGATCACAGACACTATCACAGAGTAAGCAAGAGCCACTCTGTAGAAATTAAGGAGCACTTCTTCATAGAAAACGACCTCTTCAACAAGAACAGGTATTCTTCGATATCCATAGATCATGACTATTATCAACCACACCTGAAGTGCGGATATTATTCTCAAGATCAAAGCAGTCTGAATGCTCGGTTTCATCATAGGCATCGTGATCTTTCTCAAAACGGTGAACCTCGTGGCACCAAATATATAACCTGCTTCAATACTCTCTTTAGGAAGATTCTGAAGACCTGCAAGGAGGATGATCATCATGAAGGGAATAACCTGCCACGCGTCGATCAGAATTATCAGCATCAAGGATTGAAATTCGGTTCCTCCAAGAAAGACGATCTTTTCTCCTTCGGTTATAAAACCTAATCTGTAGAGGAGGCTGTTCATCCATCCATGGACCGCAAAACCACTTGACCACATGGCACCCACAGCGACTGGTGGGAGTGTCATAGGGATCAATGCCAAAGATAGGAAAGCTCCTGCGCCTCTGAACCTCTTGTTGATGAGCAAAGCGAGGGAGAACGCGACAACAAACTCAAGTGTGACAGATATAGCGACGAATATTCCCGTGTTGATCACCGCTTTCAAAAAATAAGGATCCTTAAATATGTATAGGTAATTTGCAAGGGTGAAGTTTCCTGCCTCATCTCGAAAACTGAGAATAACCGCTGTGATGACAGGTCCCATCCAGAATACAGCATAGTAGATGATCGTTGGCGTTATCAGAAAATAAGGTATAGCTCTTTTCCAGAAATATTTCCTTGATTCGGCTCTCTCGATATCAGATCACCACCCGTATCTGGAATGCAATGCCCAGGGGGAATATCCCCTGGGCTTTTTTAATCACTTCCTCTGTGCGTCTATTCTGAGTTGCATGCTCTCGAGGTAGTCAGGATCGAGTTGGCCTTTTCCGAGTACCATGTTCTTGAATATCTCATCGTAAACGAGTTTAACCTGTCCCCAATCTTTCCATATAGGTTCTATGTAGGCTAGGACTCCTTCTTTGAGGACCTTTATGGATTTTTCTATGATCTCGTCCTCTGGAGATTTTCCAAGGTAGTTTATCGCTTCTTCAACTGTTGGTATGAATCCACCAGTTCCTTTACTGACTTTGAGCATTATATCGGGCCTTGTTATGTATTCAAGGAACTTGAGAGCCAATTCGAAGTTCTTCGTCCCCTTCACTATAGCAAGACCGCTTGTACCGGCTATGGAACCGATCCCAGCAGGACCTTTGGGAGCAGGAGCGACTATGAACTGGGTTGGATTGCCTTTGTAAACTTCTCCAACCCTTGCACAGTGTGTAACGGTCATCCAGGCTTCTTCTCTCTTCATCGGTGGCCTCGTGTCGTCATACGTGAGGACAGCCGGTGTGAAAGCGTCTTTCATCTTGGCGAGCAAGTAGAACGCTGCCATTGCACCAGGATTGTCAAGATTTGGCCAGTGTCCACCATAGGACAGAACAGCGCATCCAGCCTGGTAGATGAACATCTTCATTGGAACACCAGTTACTGCAAACTTTCCTTCACCTTCACCCTCAGCAACGGCAAGTGCCCAATCGGCAAGCTGTTCCCAAGTTATGTTCTGGATATCGACATCCTCTGGTTTGTACTTGAGGGCTTTCTTGTTTATGAGAGTCAAGTAAACGTCTGCTCCTATCGGGAGGAAGTACCTTTTTCCATCGAAGACAGTCATAGTGTCGAATCCTTTGAGGAACGTCCTATCGGTCCATTTCTTCACGTAAGGTGTTAGATCGACAACGTATCCTCTCTTCACCCATTCTGGCATCTTTGCACAGTAAACTATGACAACATCTGTTGTTATGTTTCCCGTCTTTTGCTGAAGTTCAACCTGTTTGAGTATGGTTTCGTCATCGAGTGTCTTGAATTCGACTTTACAGTTGTACATCTCCTCAAACGGTTTGAGTATCTCGTTTATGACGTACTCCTTCTCAGAAGGAGGAGTCCAGAGCCTCGATACCACAACGAGCGTTGGTTTGGCGAGCGCTATGGCCATTACCACAAGAAGAGACAGTACCAGGAAAAGTTTTCTCATGTGAAACCCTCCTTTCAACTAGGTTTGGGGTAAATGACAACGTTGTCAATAATATAAACCAAAAATAAATTCTTCACTATCTTACTTTATACCTTTCTGCTTCCAACGTTTCAAGGCACATTTTCCTTCATTTTCCAGAAATATTCATGTTTATTCTTGGTAATAAACGATTACAAAACCTATTCTCAGGATTCAGAAGATATCTTCTCTGATTTCATCTTCAACGCTCTAAAAACCTTTTCAGGGGTTATGGGAAGTTCTTTTATCCTCACTCCCACAGCGTTATATATTGCGTTTGCTATGGCTGCTGGTGGAGTATCCGTCGGAACTTCTGCTACACTCTTTGCACCGAATGGTCCCGTTGGTTCGTAACTTTCAACGATATCCACCGTTATTTTTCCAAAATCCATTCTCGATGGGATCTTGTAAAACATCATGTTGTTCGTCAGGAGCCTTCCTCTCTTATCGTACTTCACATCTTCAAAAAGTGCCATCCCTATACCTTGAACGGTTGCACCCTCTACCTGAACTCTCACAAGATTCGGATTTATAGGGGTTCCACAATCTACAACTGTCACGTACTCTATCAGATCCACTTTACCTGTTTCTTCATCCACCTCAACCTCTGCAAAGGATGCTATATAGGGAGGGGGGGCCTCATCTGGAACGTAGGAAGCACTCGCAACGAGTTGCTTTTGGTTTTCCGTGTAGTACAAGATGGTTGCCAGTTCTTTCAAGGTTATCGAAGACTTTCCATCTTTCGTCTTTACAACCCTTCCATCGAACACAACTTCTTCGACATCAACGCCAAGCTTTTTCGCTCCCTCTTCCTCTATGAGTTTCTTCATCTTCTCCGCTGCGAGTTTCACCGCATTCCCTGAGACGTATGTTGTTGAGGAGGCGTACGCTCCTTTATCGAAAGGTGTTAGATCGGTGTCTGAAGAATAAGGGATTATGTCTTTCACAGAAACCCCAAGTGCTTCAGCCGCTATTTGAGCCAGTATGGTATCGCTACCGGTTCCAAGATCCGTTGCACCAACGAGGAGATTGAAGGATCCATCATCGTTGAGTTTGATCACAGCGGATGCCATATCTATCTTCGCTATACCTGAACCTTGCATGGCTATTGCCATTCCAACACCTCTAACTTTGCTACCGTTTCTTCTCCTCTTCTTAAATTTCTCATCCCACTTGAATATCTTTTTTCCTCTCTCTATACATTCTTCCAGCTTGCAACTTTTTATAACCATTTCAACCCCTTCTCTTCCCTCACCCATTATCTTGAATATGGGAGATGTCTCTCCTTCTTTTATCATGTTCTTCTTCCTTATCTCCACTGGATCCATTCCAAGTTTCTCAGCGAGGATATCCATGGCAGATTCGAGAGCGAAATTCCCCTGAACTGCTCCGTAACCCCTGAAGGCACCTGCTGGTACATGATTCGTGTAGACCACTTTCCCTCTGAACCTGACGGCCTTTACTTTGTTATAAAGAGGGAGGGTCTTGGAGCCTGAAACCATGAGGGTGGTCAGAGAATGCTCTCCATAAGCTCCCGTATCCGAGAGAACCTCCATGTCTATTACTCTTAAGGTACCATCTCTATTTGCGCCGAGCGTCACATCTATCCTCATGGGATGCCTTGTGTAAGTTGCTTCAAAGACCTCTTTTCTTGTGTACACATACTTTGCTGGTTTTCCCGTTTTCAAAGTGACTGCCGCTGCGAATATCTCGCCATGTATCGCCTGTTTCCCACCGAATCCTCCTCCAATTCTAGGCTTTACAACCCTTATTTTTTTGATAGGGATGTCTAAAGCCCTTGCGACGATCCTTCTCACGTGGAATGGAACCTGAGTTGATGTGACTATAACGAGTCTTCCCTGAAGATCCATATAGGAAAAAACAGAATGGGGTTCCATCATTACGTGAGCCTGAGCTTGAGTGTAGAATCTTTCCTTCACCATCACATCACACTTCTTGAGCTCTTCTTCAACGTCACCAACTGACATCTCGTAATAAGCTGCAAGATTTCTCTTTGGATCGTAAGCTCCTTCTATGTCATCTTCCGGATGAATTATCGAGGGATGTCCTTCTGCCTTTTCGAAATCCAGGACCGGTTCCAAGACCTCATAATCAACTTCTATCGATTCCAAAGCTTTCTCGGCAATTTTCTCATCTTTCCCGGCAACAACCGCCACTTCATCACCAACGTATCTTACATATTCATCGAGAACGAATTTATCCCAAGGTGAGGGTTCAGGAAAACCCTGTCCAGCCCTTGTTATAGGTATCCTTGGGAAATCCTTGTAAGTTAACACACATTCTATGCCGGGAATTTTTAAAGCTTTTGAGGTATCTATATTCCTTATCCTTGCAAAAGCATGGGGACTTCTCAGGACTTTCACAACCAAAGCATCTTTTGGTGCAAGATCATCGGTGTAGGCGGGTTTGCCCAATATCAAACCCATGCTGTCCACCTTTGGTACAGACTTTTTTACTTCCTTCATTCCCCCACCCCCAGGAACTTCTTTATCGCCCTCATTTGACCCTGGTATCCACTGCATCTACACAGGTTACCTATCAAGAATTTCTTTATCTCTTCCTCTGTTGGATTCGAGTACATCTTCTTCAAGGCATAGACCATCACAACAAGACCGGGGCTGCAGTAACCACATTGATCCGCTCCTTCCTGAGCCAGTTTTTCTGCAAATTCTCTCATCTCATTTTCTATACCTTCAACCGTCGTTATTTCATGGCCGTGGGCTTTTCCCGCAAGTACAATACAGGAGAGAACGGGTACACCATCCATGAGGACAGTACACGCACCGCACGTTCCCGTATCACAACCCTTCTTCACGGAGAGATAACCATTTCTTCTCAGAACATCGAGCAAAGTATCGGAGGGATCGACCTCAAAAACCTTCTTTTCACCATTCACAGTCATTTCAACCTTCATAGTTTAAAACCTCCTCAAGAGCCCTCTTGAATAGAACCCCGGCAAGATGTTTTCTGTATTCTCCTGAGGCCCTGAAATCGTCTCCAAATTCGATTTCTGAGAGGAGAATTCCCGTTGCTCTCTTTAGATGTTTGAAAGGTTCATCGACGGAGTTGAGAAACTCCACAGTTTTTTTTGCTGGTTTCGCGACACCGGGTCTTGCACCAACAGCTAATTTGAAGTCCTTCCCTTTCTTACATGATAGAGAAAGATTTAAAAGTGAGAAATCGTAGAGGGAATTTCTCAAAAATTGAAAGGATGTTTCCCTTCTTTCCTTTTTTATCGATATCTTGACCAAAATGTCCTTCCCGATCTTCGTTTTGAGGAAATCTTCAAGCTTCATCTTTCCGGATTTGTAAAGGTGAACATCCACGTTCAAAGCGAGAAGCCCCGTTATGAAATCGGAAAACCCCCATTTGGGAAATATCGTTCCGCCAACCGTTGCGATGTTTCTCAATTGTACTGACCATATGATACCAACGAATCTTGGTATGTAACCACGATACAATTTCTTTAGAACATCGTTTCTTTCCAATTCACCAAGGGTAACCATGGATCCAATGTCGACAGCATCTTCCTTCTCTTCTATAAAATCGAGCCCAACGTCTTGAAGATCGACAACGGTATCTATCTCCTTGAAAGAAAGTCTCAGAAAGGATCCACCACCCAGGACTACGGCCCTTTCGTTCTCCGATATTATCCTGTACGCTTCTTCCAACGTATGGGGCCTGACATAATTCTTTATTCTCAAGGTATCTCCCCCTTGAAGTTGAAATAAGCTTTCAGAGGTAGATTTCTCACAAGCTTTTTTCTGTAATTGGCACTGGCCCTTATATCCGTGATCGGTTTTGAGAGTTTTTCGTATTCCTTACCGATTTTCTCAAAGGTGTCCTGAGAAAACTTTTCACCCCTCATACGTTCTTCGACTTCTCTACTTCTGAGAATCGTGGGTGCAACGGAGCCGAAAGCTACTCTTACATCTTCTATCACGTTTTCTCTCCTTTTGATGAGGATCCCAACGCTGGCTATCGAGATCACCATCGCATTCCTTGATCCAACTTTTTCGAAATATCCTTCATATCCTTGAAGATACGGAATTTTTAGAGCGTATATGAACTCATCCTCACCCAGATCCAACTTCCCTGGTCCTTTCACAAGTTCAGATATTTTGACTTCCCGCATGGTGGGGGCGATCACACACGATGCTTCATATAGATAAAGAGAGAGCAAAAAATCCCCTGCAGGAGAGGCGTTTCCAACGTTTCCAACAGGAGTCCCTCTGTTCCTTATTTGAGGAGATCCAACGGTTTTGACGATTTTGAAAATGAGTGGAAAATGTTTTTTCACAACCTCCGATTTCAGAAGATCTCTGTACGTGGTGTTCATGTAAATCGTTAGGAACTTCCCATCGAAATCTATCTTTCCCGTTTCCACACCTTTGGTATCAACCAAAAGGTGTGGATTCATGACTTTGTTTCTTATTTTTACAAAGACATCGGTTCCACCGGCAAAAAGAGTCCCCCCTGCTTTTTTGGCTTTAGATATCTCCACAATATCTCTGGGCTTCACATAGTCGAATCTCATGGTTTCCCTCCTTGAATCTTCAGCATCTTAACAGCTTCCTTCACCGCTTCCACTATCTTTAAGTATCCTGTACACCTACAGAGATTTCCCTCGAGTGCTTCCTTTATTTCCTCATCCGTTGGATCCGGGTTTTCATTCAAAAGAGCTTTAACGGACATGATGAAACCGGGTGTGCAGAACCCACACTGAATTGCTCCTTTCCTTATGAAAGCGTCCTGGATGATAGTGTCTCCCTTCTCAACCAATCCTTCAAGAGTCCATACATCTTTTCCATCCAGTTCAACTGCGAGCATGAGACAGGAAGGAATGTTCTTTCCATCCACTATTATTGTGCATGCTCCACATTCCCCTTCACCGCATCCTTCTTTAACCGACATGAGCCTCAGATCATCCCTCAGGAAATCCAGAGCTCTCTTATACGGTGGAACATCAGCACTCATTTCCTTTCCATTGATCCTGAAATTTATCCTCATCCTCTATCACCTCTCTGACACTTTCAAGATCAGGTTTCACCGGTTTCAAATCAACAAGCTTCTCAACGGCTTTGATATCTTTTAAACCATTTCCCGTTACCATAAGGCATACCGTATCTTCTTTTTTGAAAAAACCTCTTTCCACTAATTTCTTCATACCAGCGTAAGGAACAGCGCCTGCAGGTTCTGCGAATATTCCTGTCCTTTCCGCAAGTTCCTTTACAGATAGCAGTATCTCCTCATCCGATACCGTTATGAAAAATCCCCCACTTCTTTTGACGTATTTGCAGGCCTTTATGACATCTCTGGGTTTTCCGACGGAGATGCTGTCTGCAACTGTCTCAGCGATCACATCGTGAGGTTTGAAGGGTTCACCACCCTCAAAAGCCCTCTTAACAGCATCAGCACCTTCAGCTTGAACGCCTATTATCCTTGGTATTCTATCCACGAGACCTATCATGTAAAGATCGAAGAATCCTTTGTAAATAGAGCTTATCACTGTCCCATCGCCAACCCCTACCATTACAAAATCCGGCACTTTCCAATCGTTCTGCACAGCTATCTCCATGGCCCCAGTTTTCTTCCCTTCCAGAAGATAAGGGTTTATAGCGGAATTTCTCGAGTACCACCCTTTTTCTTCTCCTATCCTCATGGATATATCGAATGCGGTATCGTAACTCCCATCTATGGCTATGACACACGCACCATACACGAAAAGCTGAGAGATCTTCGCTATGGGGGCTTTTGCAGGTAAAAAGATGTAAGTTTTCAGGTCAGTTGGTGCTGAAAGACCGGCTAGAGAACTCGCAGCGTTTCCTGTTGAAGCACAGTATATGGTATCGAACCCTTTTTCATAGGCTTTCGCTATGGCAACGACAGTAGCCCTATCCTTGTAAGATCCCGTTGGATTTCCCCCGTCGTACTTTACGAGAAGGTCCCCTAAACCGAATCTTTTCCCCAAATCCTTGAATGAGTAGAGAGGAGTTCCTCCTATCTTCAGCGGGACTTTGTAACAGTCTCCTGGGAGCGGTAGAAGAGGCAAGAACTGCCAGATATCACCTTCCTTTGAAAGATCCGATCTTTTGAGTTTTATCTCATCGTAGTCGTACACGACTTCCAGTGTCCCAAACCTTTCACCACAGTGCGGGCATGTGTACTCTATCTCCTCTGGCTCATATACCCTTCCACAGGTAACACATCTCAACCTGTACCTTCTATTCACTCGAAAACACCCCGCTTATGGCACCTGTGGGACACCTCGTCTCACACAAACCACATCCAAAACATTTGTTCTCATCAACTACAACATCTTTTTCCTTCACCGCTATCGCAAAGTACGGACAAACCATTTCACACACCTTACAGAAGGTGCATTTTTCCAGATTTATCCTTGGATGCCTCGGTTCGTACATCACTTCTCTCTTTCTCAAGGAAGTTTCCACGACCTCTCTTATACTTTGGAAACCATATTTTTCGAGTGTACCTGGTAGGCTTTTCAATATCCTCCTGTATATATCCTTCCCGAATATAAGAGCAGAGGATAGCATCTGAACAGCTTTTGCCCCTACAAGAAGAAATTCAAGAATATCCTCAGAACTTCTTATCCCTCCAACTCCTATAACGGTTATACCCTCAACCTGGCTCACCATGTTAACCATCGCAAGGGCCAGGGGTTTTATAACGGGGCCTGATATCCAGACGTAACCATCTTTTCCAAAGAGGGCACTTCTTGTTTTGAGATCTACCATCATGGTAGGTCCCAAAGAGTTTATGGCGACGATACCATCTCCTCCTCTTTCCTTGACGATCTCGGCGAACCTCACAGGATCCGGGATGTGGGGACTCAATTTCATGAAGATGGGTTTCTCAGTATACTTTCTGATGGTATCAACTATTTCACCTACGATCGAAACATCCTTACCTATGTAGTGTGTTGATATCTCGAAAGCATCTGCGAACTCCTCGACTTCAGGCACGAGTTCTTCCATATCCTCTTTTGTGTAACCAAGACTCACTATCAAAGGGATTTTGAGATTTTTTCTTAATTTTGGGAGAATATCCTTTATCCATTTCTCAGGAGGAAGCTCCGACCAAAGTTCTGAATTCATAACGTAATTTCGCGCACCGTATATGCATGGCCTTGGAACCTCAGCAGGTTTTGTGGAAATCGTCTTCGTAACAACTCCTCCCACACCCAGGCTCGCTATGTACATGATCTTTTCATAATCCCCTACGAGGGGACCCGATGCCGGCATTAGAGGATTTTCAAGCTTTATACCAGCTATCTCCGTGGTTAAATCCACTCTATCCCCCCTTCAGAGTCTACTCCAGACTTTTTTGGCTATTTCTCTGGCTTTCCCGAAGATGGAATCCACATCTACTCTCAGCGCGTAATTCTTCATAAGGTATTCTCCTGCCACTATGGTGTCCTTCACCTTCCAGTTATCGAACATTCCGAAGAAAACATGACCGTGTACGTTGTTTTCACTCAATGGAGTGGGAGGTATGTAATCCAGGGTTATCATGTCGGCTTCGTATCCTTTCTCTATCTTTCCAAGTTCCACACCGAATATTCTCCCAGCAAGATCATAATTGTTCTTCAGCACCTTCCAGAGATCATTCAGGGAGAAATAAGCTGGATCTTTATGAAGAAGTTTCTGAGAAAAGTAGAGATTCATCAAATCCCTTGTCAGGTTGTATCCGAGACCATCGTTTCCTAGAAGAACCTTTATACCCTTTTCCTCGAAGAGTTTCAGATCTGGAAGGCCCACAGCGTTGTTCATGTTCGAAGTTGGATTGACGACAATGAAACACTTTCTTTCCGCTATCATCCTGGCTTCTTTTTCATTTATGTGCACACAATGGGCTAAAATTGAATTTTCATTCAGAAGACCGTATTTTTCCAAGCGTTCGACAACTCTCACGCCGTATTTCTCCAGAGCATCTTCCTCATCCTCTTCACTTTCTGCAACGTGGATGTGAATCGGTAGATCTCCCAAAACTTTCGAGATCTTCTCGAGCGTTTCGCTCGATAACGATAAAGATGCGTGGAGACCAAAAAGTCCTGCAGATTTCTCATCTTTCTTTCTTGAGAAAGACAGATTCTCTTCGATGGCTTCATCCACATCGAATCTGTCACTTGTTTCAAAGCAGAATATTCCTCTAAGCCCCATTTCATCGACTATCGCCTTCTTAAGAGTTTCAAGAGTTCCTCGTATTATCCCACTTGCATGATGATCGATTATCGTCGTTACACCGTTTCTTATGAACTCAATAGAGCTAACAAGAGCACTGTAGTAGATGGCTTCCATATCCAGTTTCGAATCCAGTTTCCACCAGAGTTGTGTGAGAATATCCTTGAAACTTTTGGGATTGAACGGTATCATGATTCCTCTTGCGAAAGTTGAATAAACATGCGTATGGGCGTTGACGAGCCCTGGAAGGAGGAATCCCCCGTGAAGATCTTCCACGCTGTCAGCTCCCCTGAATCTCTCCATGGGGCCAACTTCAAGAATCTTATCGGTGAAGATAACGTAGTATCCTTTCTTTAACCCTTCAAAATCGAATATGTTGCAGTTGATTATAGCCTTCTTTTCAGAAATCTTCCTTCACCTCCAATGAAGATGCCGTCTTTAACAATGAAATTCCCTCTTGAGATGGTGGATATTATCTTTCCTCTGACTTCTAACCCTTCATATGGATTGTAATTTGACCTCGAATGATGCTCACCTATACGCCATCTTGCTTCTGGATCGAAGATAACCATATCCGCGTCACTTCCAGGAAGAAGAGTTCCCTTCTTCGGATACAACCCATGAATCTTTGCTACGTTTTTCGTGAACTTATCTATGACACTATCACCGAAAAGTGTATGCATGAGAACGAAGGAAAATTCGATGCTTCCTATCCCCATGGGTATCTCTTTGGTGAATCTTCCCAGTTTATCCTCCTTGTTGAAGGGACAGTGATCCGTTCCGATAGTGGAGATGACATCGATGTTGTCCATCAATTTCTTCCTTTCAACATCGCTTCTCAAAGGGGGAGTGAGGGTGTAGAGATATCCCTTCTCTTTCTTATAGATATCCTTTGTGAAGTAGAAATACTGGGGACAACTCTCCAGAAAAAGACCTTCACCAACGATATCGTGGAATCCTCTCTTGATCTCTTCAACTGTGAGACCACTCGATACATGAACCACATAGAGTTTCCCATCCAAAAATTTCGTTATCTCGGCGAGTTTTACAACCTCGGAAAGTTCGGCTATGGTCGGTCTAGACTCTTCATGCCGTTCAACCGGTATTTCATCTTCATTGATCATCTCATCGTTTTCAGCATGAGCCAAAATCATCACACTCTCCTCTTTTGAAACCTTCAAAAACCTCACTATTTGATGATCGTACGTCCTTCTTTTCGTGGAGGAATACGTTGTGAAGATCTTTATGGTTGGAAGCTCAAGCTCTCTGGCGAAACGTGCTATTTTTTCTGGATCATCTTCGGGATTCGCTATTGTGATATGAAAGGAGTAATCAACCACACTCTTTTTTGCTTTCTCCAATCTGATCTTTAAAGCTCTCTCAATACCTTCGATGGATGAGGCTGGATCCAAAAAATCTATGAAGGTGGTGACACCACCGAAAGAAGCTGAAATCGATCCCGATCTGAAATCATCAACGGATGTGAAAGGCCCGACAGTCAATTCGAAATGAACATGAGGATCTATGAAACCAGGTAACACCCATTTTTCACCGGCATCGTACATGACTCTAGAATCGTAGAAATTGGTTGTTATATCCACTACAACACCTTTTTCCACATACACGTTGGCCTCTATGAATTCACCTTCAAGATAGACCCTGCCGTTCAATATTCCCAAGTCTTTCATGGTCTTCCTCCTATCAAGAGGGCCATGACAGCCTTTGCGGTGTGAAGTCTGTTCTCTGCCTCATCGTAAACCACAGAATGTGGGCCATCTATAACGGAGTCAACGACTTCCCTACCCCTGTCTGCAGGAAGAGCGTGCATGTAAATTACGTGTCTCTTTGCAAGACTTATCCTTCTCTCGTCGCAGATCCAGTCTTTATGTTTCTCAGTTTCAGCCCAAATCTCGTTTTCATCTTCTGATACGAAGAAACCTCCCCAGTTCTTCGGTATCACGACATCCGCGTCTTTGAACGCCTCATCCATATCATGAACTATCTCGAGTTTACCACCAGACTTCTCCGCGTTTTTTCTCGCTTGCTCCACTATTTCAGGCATGAGATCGAATTTTTCAGGATAAGCCAGCGTAACGTGCATACCGTATCTTGTAAAGAGAAGTATCTGAGATTGTGGAACTGAAAGTGGTTTCAAGTGACTCTTCGCATACGCCCAGGTTATAGCCACCTTTAAACCCTTTAGATCTTTTCCGAATTTCTCCTGAATGGTCATGAGATCTGCAAGAACCTGAAGTGGATGGTACACATCATCCTGCATGTTTATTATGGGAACTCTCGAATGTTTTGCAACATCTCTCAGAAACTTGTTCCCCACACCAAATTTGCAATGCCTTATGGCTATCGCATGTCCGTATCTTGAGAGGATAATCGCAGTGTCTTTAGGTGATTCCCCATGAGCTAGCTGCATGGTGCTTGGATCGAGATAATGCGCATGCCCTCCAAGCTGAGTTATTCCAGCTTCCATAGAATTTCTTGTTCTTGTGGACTGATCGAAGAAGAGAAGGAAAACTGTTTTGTAGAGAAGCCAGGGGGTTGGTTCTCCGACGTAGAACTTCTTTTTAAGTTCGTAAGAGATATCTAACATGAGATCGATCTCGTCTTTTGTGAAATCTTGAGTTGTGATGAAATGCCTCCCTCTGAAGAAAGGATTCATGATTCATACCTCCCCTCGATCATCTCAGTCAGTGTCTTCGGGAAAACAGCATAGAAAGCAGCAGCTTTTAGAAGATGGGATATTCTAACCTTCTCATTGGGAGCGTGCGCGAATATCTCATCTCCAGGCCCAAAACCAACTGTCGGTATCTTGTAAATACCAGCTGTAACCACGCCATTTGTGCTGAAAGTCCATTTTCCTATGGTTGGTTCCTTTTCAAAAACCTCTTTGTAAGCTTTCCTCGCCGATTCAACGATTATATCTTTTTCACCTGTCACCCATGTTGGAAAGTATTTCTCCATCGAGTATAGAAGGCCCGTGTAACTTCTCTCCTCACAGATCAATTCCACGATCTCTCCATCTATCCCTGTTTTTCTGAAAATCTCTCTTATTTCCTCGTACGCGCTTTCCTTGGTTTCACCCTTTGTTAATCTCCTATCTATGTGAATGACACATTCATCGGGAACAGCGTTTTGAGAAGGCGATTTGAAGAATATCTGAGTCACAGCTATTGTCCCCTTTCCAAGAAAAGGGTCGTCTTTCAAAGATTCGTTCAGTTTTTCCACTTCGTTTATTATCTTCGCCATCTTGTATATCGCGTTTTCTCCCCTTTCCGGCGCACTGGCATGAGCAGATAACCCCTTCGTTTTTATCCTGAATTCAACTCTTCCTCTCTGACCTATATTTATGTTAAGACCCGTTGGTTCCGTTATTAAAACGAAATCTGGCTTTATAACATCGTTCTCTATGATATACTTCCAGCACAATCCATCGCAGTTTTCTTCGAGAACGGACCCTACAACGTAAAGTGTGAAATCCCCAAAAAGAGAGAGAGCTTTCATCACCTTCACACCGTACACCATGGAGGCCATTCCCGCTTTCTGATCTGATGCTCCTCTTCCGTACACCCATTCATCATCGACATCTCCACTGAAAGGATCTTTCTCCCAGAGATCCGGATTTCCAATATCAACGGTATCAAGATGGGCATCCATCGCTATTTTGATCTTCCCATCTCCAACCCTTCCTATCACGTTTCCAAAACCATCTATGAACACTTCATCGAATCCCACCTTTTCCATCTCTCTTTCAACGAGTTGTACCACCTCTTGTTCTCTACCGGAGAGACTTTTGACCTGGATCAATCTTCTCATGAAATCCACGATCTCATCTTTGTATTTCTCTGACAATTCCAATGCCTCTTTCAAAATACCGCCTCCTCAGTGGGAATTTGAATTACAACGCTTTTAATAAAGTTTATCATAGAGGCCATGTTAGAAAAGAAAAAAACGAAAAGGGTGGGTGAGAGAAGAGTTCGTGATTCATTCCCTTTCTTTACCCTTTCTTTCGAGAGTTTGAAGATCCACCACCTTAAGGAGATATTTGAACCTCCTCGTTTCACCCTATTTTCAATACGACAGCAGGCCAGTTGTGTCTTACTTTGAAGAATTCTCCTCCTCCAAGATGTTCTTCATAATCGAGTCCCCAGATCAAGAGGTTGTGATCATCCATACCTTTGAACTCTCCGATCAAACCTTCATTGAGTTTCTCGTTGAAAACACCAATGTAACCTTCTCCCGCTTTCAAAGTCATTTTGCTCGTCGTTGAAAAATCCTTTATCGCGAGTCCATCTATATTCTTCAGAGAAGATACGATATTAAAACCTTCTTCATTTGAAACATGTGTTTCCGAATCTTTATAAACGACCTTCCCATTGGTATCGTAAATGGCAACCTTGGTTCTGCTCGTACCCACATCCACCGCCATCAATATCTCCAAAATTTGAACCTCCTACGGCAGTTTAAGAAAAACCTCAAATTCCTTCGAAAGTTTCTTGTTCACTCTATCACCCTCAGGAACGTTCGAGCTGACAAAAACGGGAGGATCGATCCCTTGCTTTGTCATGAGATCTGCGACGGTCATGGATATCAAATGTATTATGAAAACACCCGTTATAGTTGAAACAGGCCCCATTTTCTTATTTCCCACCTCAACTGAGACATCTCCCGGATCTGCAAAGTTATCTATCACCACATCCGGTGGTATATCAAGCAAAGTCTTTCCCGAACTGTGTCTTGATGGGAAGGATTTGCAGAATTTCTTTGAAGTTATCACAACTATCTTGGAGCCGATTTTCTTGACTTCAAGAGCAAAAGCCACAGGGACAGGATTTCTTCCAGAAGTCGATACGATGATCACAACGTCCTTCTCCCTTATCCTGGAGGACAGCACTATATCTTTGCCGAATTGCTCGTTTCTTTCCATGAAGGTGGAAAGAACAGGTTTTGTATTTACAAGGTTCAGTCCAGGTATCAAGAGGGGAGTATAGACAGCCAGAGATCCCGCTCTGTAGTAAACCTCCTGTGGTATGATGGCTGAGTGATTACAACCGAATATGTATACCCCACCATCGTTCAGAAGGGTGTTCACGATCAACTCAGCCGCTTTTCTTATGGAGTCTTTCTCATTCTCCACAATTTTTTCGAGTTTTTCGGTGATAACAGCCTTGTAACTATCGAAATGATCCATCCTTAGACCCCCTATCGCTTCGTTAGACGGAATTTGAATATGTATCTATCTCCTCTGTAAAAAGACCTAACGTATTCAATACACTTTCCATCCGATGTGTAGGTTTTTCTGATTCTGAAGAGAGCACATTCCCCTTTTTTGGTATCGAGGAGCTTTGCATAGTTTCCTGGCATCTTGACGACTCTCATCTCTTCTTCCGCATTTGAGAGTTCAAGACCGAGTTTTTCTATCTCCATGTACAGAGATGCGGAACCGTTGAAATCTTTATTCAATAATCCCTTCAGCTTCTCATCCACAGATAGATTTATGTAGGCATCTTGGACAGCAACCGGTAGACCGTTCATGTACCTTATTCTTTTCAGACGCATCACTCTCTCTCCTGGAGATATATTGAATATCCCTGCGATCTCTTCATCAGCTTTTATAGACCTATGGTCCAAGACCAAGCTGGAAGGCTTGTATCCCAGTTCGAGCATCTCTCTTGAGAACCCTTTTAAGGCTGTCAGGTACTCTATTGTGCTCGGCTCTGAAACAAAGGTCCCCTTTCCCGGAATCTTCTTTATCAATCCTTCTCTCTCCAGATCCTCCAGAGCCTTCCTGACAGTCGTCCTGCTGACGCCGTACGTTGCTATCAGCTCTCTCTCGGAAGGCAGTTTTTCGTTCGGTTTCATCTTGGAAATCTTTTCTTTCAGGGTCTTTTCCAACCTGTAATAGGCTGGTAATTTCTCCTCATCCAGCATTTCTTCACCTCAAGTGATAGTTATATAATGATGTAATCACCAGTTGAATTATAGAACAAAACAAATATCCCGTCAAAACGATTAAACAGAAAAGGTGTTATAAAAAAATCGAAACGCTTTACCAAGAAACTTCTCTACCTGTGTAATCGTAGAATTTTCCTATGTTCTCAACATTTAGAGAGTCAACTGCTCTTACAATACCTGAAGCGGTATCTTCTGGAAGTACAGGAGCAGGGTTTCCCATGTCCGTTCTAACCCAACCTGGATGCATGGATATGGCGATGATTCTGTACCTTATCAAGTCGTTTACCAGTATTCCCGTAACCACTCCCCCTGTTAGGATCTGCCATAACCGCACAATATTACATCTTTTTTTAGAATCGATATCAACTGGTATGTATAATAGTTCAGAAAAGAGGCCTTTTTCAAAACCCAGGAGGTGATTGTTTGAAAGTACCGCCAATTGAAGCTGTGGTTCATATACAGGCTCCTATCGAAAGAGTTTGGAAAGTCTTCGTGAATGAGAACGGTTGGGATGGATGGTTCACAGATGGTATGAGAATGGAATTGAAACCTGGTGGAAAGATAAGATTCAGGTGGATTAGAAAGACTTTTGGAGAAGAAGTAACGGATAATGGTGTAATCGTTTCCCTAAAAGAAAATCAGATCTTTGAGTTCCTGTGGAACGAATTCGAAGATGGTTACAGATCCCATGTGACCATGAATTTTTTTGAATCTTCGATGAACGGAACATGGGTCAGGGTTACAGACGAGGTCATGGTACTGACTCCTAAAGATATGGAGATATTACTCCAATGTGCTGTCGGCTGGGGGGAGATGCTGACACTGGCTAAACTCTGGATAGAGAAGGGGATATATCTTCTTTCAGATATGGGGTGTTGTGAGTGATACTGAGAAAAGTTATGTCCGTAGTACTGGCTTTCTCCCTATCTTTCCTTATACTCCTTTTTCTCGTCGAAGAGCCTGCAGTATCTCTGAAATGGATGATCTTCGGCCCTTTCAGTAGATTGAGTAGATTCGTGGAGATGATAGAACAAATAATTCCGTTGATCTTCACAGGTCTTGCTGTATCCATCGTTTTTCAAACGGGTTTGTTCAACATAGGCGCAGAGGGACAATTCTTGGTTGGAGCGATTGGAGCGACAACTGGAGCTTTGTGTTTTCCTCAGATCCCGGTTATTCACACTCTACTCACCGTTACTTTAGGTGTTATATCCGGAGCTGTATGGGGGGGTATACCCGGTATTCTGAAAGCCAGGTGGAACGCCAGTGAAGTTGTTTCCTCTCTCATGATGAATTATATAGGTCTTTACTTTTCACTTTTTCTTCTGAAAAAATTTTTCATGGATCATCAAGCGGGATACGTCGTCTCGTATGAGTTTCCCAAAACAGCCACTCTTCCAAAAATTCTCGGTATAAATTCTGGCATCATACTCGGCCTCATGTTTTCGTTCCTCCTGTGGTTTTTTCTCTGGAAGACCCGATATGGTTATGAAATGAGGGTGATAGGTAAGAACAGAATGTTTGCGATGTATAGCGGTATCAGAGTGAGAAAATACATGTTCTGGATACAGGTCTTAAGTGGTGCAGTGGCTGGTACGGCGGGAGCAGTTGAGGTCATGGGAACTTATGGCCGGTTCTTATGGCAGGAGATGCCCGGATATGGGTTTGGGGGAATCGCCGTTTCGATCCTGGCTTCCAACAACCCTATATGGATTCCAATTTCCGCTTCAATAATAGGGTTTCTGAAGGCAGGAACTATGATAATGGCCAGGAAAACTGGTGCACCTTCTGAAACGATATTCATACTCCAGTCTATGGTTATAGCACTTCTATCATCACGTATCGAATTTGGAAGGGTGAAAAGATGGTTATCATAACAAGACCCGATTTCTTCTACCTCGCACTCAGATCCAGCACCTCTCTTTTTTTCGCCGTTCTGGCTGTTTACGTGTGTGACGTTTCTGGTATCGTCAACATAGCTGTTGAGGGCATGATGCTCATGTCCGCTTTTTGGGGTATGGCGGTTAGTACGTGGACGAAAAGCGCTTTTCTAGGAGTTTTAGGAGGGATTTTCTCCTCTATTATGCTTTCTATTCTTTTTGCCGTACTGTACCTGAAATTGAAAGCAAATCCTATCATGATAGGCCTGTCTATAAACCTCTTCTCTGCTGGTTTCACCATATTGCTTTTGAACGCTTTTGCTGGAAGTAAAGGAACATCGATTTCCATGAAAAGCAGGGTACTACCGAATCTGGATATACCGGTACTTAAAAATATCCCGGTATTAGGTGATATTCTGAACAATCACAACGTCTTAACCTATATTGCACTTGTTCTAATCCCTTTAATGCACTTCATGGTGGAGAAGACGAAGTGGGGTCTAAGGATGAGAGCTGTTGGAGAATCTGAAGAAATGGCAAGGAACCTGGGAGTGGATGTGGAAAAGGTCAAAACCTTTGCTATACTTCTCAGCGGTTTACTATCAGCACTCGGAGGAGTCTTTCTATCCATGGGTTACGTTTCATGGTTTTCCAAGAACATGACGGGGGGAAGAGGTTTCATTGCTCTCGCCATTCAAGCTTTTGGAGGAAGGTTAATTTACCTTTCCTCCCTGATGGCGTTTCTCTTTGGGATGATGGAGATACTGAGCTACAACCTCCAGGTTTTTGGTTTTTCGGTCGAAGCGGTTAAAATGATCCCATTTGTCCTCACGATGCTCTTACTCGTGATTTTCTCGAAATTCAAAAATCAAAAATCCTTGTAAGCACTCTTGGGAGCTCCACAAACGGGACACTTTTCAGGAGGTTCACCCATCACGGTGTGTCCACAAACAGGACAGATATATATCTTATCCTCTGAATAATCTTTTCCTTCCTCGACCATCTCTTTCGCCTTTTTGTACATCTCCGCATGAATCTTCTCAGCTTCCCAAGCATAGTGTGTACTTCTCTCGGCTCCTTTCTCCCCCTGGAACTTCGCGGTGTTGTTGAAAACAGGATACATCTCTTCTGCCTCGTAAATTTCACCGTCTATTCCCTGCTGGATGTTCTCGAGAGTATCCTTTATCATACCAAGTTCTCTGAAATGATTTCTGGCATGAACGTATTCAGCATAAGATATCGCCCTGAACAACCTTGCCAGGTTTTTGAAACCTTTCTTTTCTGCTTCTTCTGCGAATATTAAGTATTTCACATGAGCCATGCTCTCACCCGCGAAAGCTTCCTTAAGAGCTTTCTCCGTCATTTCTTTCATATTCACACCTCCAAATTTGTGATTTCATTAACATTCTATCATATATGAAATAATGATTTCAATATAGAAAAAATATCAGAAGTTAGACTCATAAACATTCTCGTTCAATTCCTTGTGCTTTGAAGACAGAGGAGGCTATTAATAGTTCTGAATCGATTTTTTCAGGAAAATCTTCAGATCACTCTCATAAAACTTCATTCTTTCGATAAACACATGAAAAGAAACGATGATAGCATCCTAAAAAAGCGTTTCAGGGGGGAATGACATGACCGTTGAAGAAGTTCTGAAAAAGGTGGAAGAAGAGGGAATAAAATTCATAAGACTCCAGTTCACAGACATAAATGGAACTATAAAGAACGTTGAGATACCTTCTGGAGAGTTGGAAACGGCCTTTGACAAAGGTATCATGTTTGACGGCTCATCCATCGAAGGTTTTGTAAGGATAGAAGAATCCGATATGTACTTGAAACCTGATCCGGACACTTTCGCTGTACTTCCATGGACGAGTGAAAATATAAAGAGCGCAAGACTCATATGTGATGTCTACACACCTGATGGTAAGCCCTTCGAAGGCGATCCAAGATACAGACTCAAGGTTGTGAAGAAAAAGGCAGAAAAAATGGGATTCTCTGTTTTTGCAGGACCAGAACTCGAGTTTTTCATAATCCCAGCGGACGATGAGGGGAAACCCATTCTGAGATTCCTTGACAGTGGTAGCTACTTTGATCTGCTACCTCTCAGCAAAGCTGAAGAGCTGAGAAGAGACACCGCAGTGGTTTTGAGAAAGATGGGGATACTGGTTGAAGCCGCACACCACGAGGTTGCACCCTCACAGCACGAGGTCGATTTCAAATATTCCGATATTCTGAAAACGGCGGACAACACTCAGACTGTGAAACTCGTCATAAAGACGATGGCCATATTCCATGGTTTTCATGCGACGTTCATGCCAAAACCATTCTTCGGTGTAAACGGATCCGGTATGCACGTTCATATGAGCCTGTTTAAAGATGGTAAGAACGCCTTTTACGATCCGAACGATCCTTTAGGTCTTTCCGACACTTTGAGAAAATTCGTGGGAGGTCTTATAAAGCATGCAAGGGCTATAACCGCAATAACGAATCCGACCATAAACAGTTACAAGAGGTTGGTACCAGGTTACGAGGCACCCGTGAACATAGCCTGGTCTGTGGGTAACAGAAGCGCTATGATAAGGGTTCCGAAGGCAAGGGGAGAGAAAACGAGGATAGAGTACAGAGCTCCCGATCCGTCATGCAACATATACCTGGCATTTGCAGTGATGGTATCCGCTGGCCTTCATGGTGTGGAAGAAGGAATTGAACCCCCTCCACCTGTTGGAGAGAACATATACAGGATGCCGGCAGAAAGGAAAAAGGAATTGAAGATAATGCCACTTCCTGGAAGTTTGAAGGAAGCCATTGAAGAGATGAAAAGAGATCCTCTCATAAAGGAAGTTTTAGGGGATCATATATATGAAAAGTTCCTTGAGACGAAGGAAAGGGAGTGGAGAGAATTCACGGTACACGTTACAGACTGGGAATTGAAAAAATATATATACTTGTGATTCTGATTCCCATTTCCCTTTTTTCCACAAGTCTTGAGAAAACAGGTGTCGTTCACCTCGATTGTTCTCCTCTCAGGGGGACCTACAGTGAGGGTCATATAACCCTTGTTGATTCCCTCTCCAGAAAAGTCGTTCTGGTTGATGCGGATAAGAAACAGGTGGTTCTCACACTTGAAGATTTCCTCTATCCCGTATGGGCTCTTTTCCATGCGAACAAAATCTACGTGACGGACCTCTTCACAGGTGAATTTTTGGAGTACGACCTTTCAGGGAGAAAAAGAAGGAGTATATACCTGGGGAACGATCCAAGTGTCTTCGTTTACAGCAAGGGGAAATTCTACATTTCTCTATTTTCGAACGGCACGCTGATCGCATTGGATGAGAGAAATTTCAGAATTGTGGAGCGTTATAGAATCGGGATCCCTTCATCTTATTTCTACATAAGAGATGATGAGATAATCTACATGTGTTATTGGAGAAAAAGAAACGATCCGGCAGTTATCAGAATAAAAGGAAGGCAGATGAAAAAGATCTACCTCGATCTTGAAAGACCTCTCAGATACATAGAGGGTGCAACTGGAGAGTACTTTCTGGATTATAAGAATGGAAAGCTAGTTAAGCTGGTGAGAGGTGAAGTTGTTTGGAATGTTAACCTGCCGGATCTTTCGTACAGTCTCTCCTTCTTTGGAAAGGATCTTGCAGTTTCCAGCCTCGTTGAACCCGTTGTGAGCGTTGTCGACAGGAATGGAAAAGTGAAAAAACTCAAAGTTCCACACCCCGTTTTGGACTTAAAAGAAATAGGGGATCATCTTGTCGCCATCTCGAACTCAGAGAATGAGGTATACCTTCTGAGCGACAGGGGTGTCATCTTCAGAGAAAAGACGGGGAAATACCCTTTGAAAATCTTCAAATTCGGGAAGAAAGAGTTTGCGATACTGTGTTCTGACTCACAAGAGCTACTGTTTTATAGGATCAAGTAGACAAAAATCCCCCGTCCACAGGTACTAAAGCTCCGTGGACGTAACTTGAAACATCGCTTGCAAGGATAACAACGACTCTGGCCACTTCATCCGGCATGCCGAATCTTCCTAAAGGAAGTCTACTTTTAAAGTCCATTGCGATCTTCATGAGGTCAACATCGAACTTCAAGGCACCTTTTTTCTTCAATTCCTTGACTCTTTCCGTTTCTATCCCACCTGGTATCACGGCGTTCACTCTGAAACCTTGTTTTCCGTATTCTCGAGCCAGAGCTCTTGTTAAAGCGATGACTCCCATCTTACTGATATCGTAATGGACCAGGTTCTTTGCAAAGGGAAGTATAGCCTCTATCGAACCCACATTTATTATCACTCCACCCTTCTTTCTCCTTCTTCTTATCATCTCTTGAGACATCCACAAAGCCGAATACAGGTTGACTCTCATCGTTTTTTCGAGAAAATCTTCATCCAGTTCCAGAAAATCTCTGAACGAGTATACTCCCGCGTTGTTAACCAATATATCGGGCTCTTCCCCTTCTAGACTTTTCCAGAGATTTTCTATATCTTCTCTCTTTGAAAGATCGACCCTGTAAGTTTTGACACCGACTTTGAATTTCAAGATCTCTTCTTTTGTCTGTTCCAATCCCTCTTCGTTTATATCAACTAGTACAAGGTCTGCACCAGCTTCTCCAAACCTTATCGAAATGGCTTTTCCTATACCAACAGCTGCCCCCGTCACAAGGGCTGTTTTTCCCTTTAGAGATATAAGATCCACCAGTGATTTCATCTCTTTTTTCATGGAGTTCCCTCCTTAAACTTTTAACTTCACATGGGAAGGGTAAGTGAACAACCCTACACCTGGTCCAAGGTGAGAAGCTGAGGTTAAAGACTCGACGTCGAATAGATGGCATTCCTTTAAATGCATCTTTTCAACGAGTTCGTCCATGAAGGTCTCTGCGTTCTTTCTGGATTCTATATGAGCCACTATCGCTGAGATATCATAATTTACTCTCTCTTTCACACTGTTTATGATGAAATCAAAAGCCTTTTTCATTCCCCTGACGCTTTTCAGAAACTCAAGAGCCCCCGCCTTCACTCTTATTACGGGACTCACTTTCAGAACACTTCCAACCAACGCTTTGAAACCAGAAAGCCTACCCCCCTTATCAGGAATTCCACACTTTCGAGGGCTAAGATGGTTTCTATCCTATACTTCAACTCATTTAGATCTCTCAGTATCTCTTCCAAAGATGCTCCCTCTTCCAAAAGTTGAAATGCTCTACAAACCAGAATACCAGGAGCAAAGCCAGCATTCTCTGAATCAATCACTGATATTTTCCCTTTAAATTTACTAGAAGCTGTCACAGCGCTCTGGTAAGTACCGCTCAGTTTGGATGATAGATGGATGGATAGAACATGGTCATATTCCTCCTTCTTCAATAAATGTTCATAAACCCTTTCAAAATCGAAAGGTGCGGGCTGGGAGGTTTTCGGGAAGGTATTTTTAGATCTCATCGTTTTGAAAAGCCACTCCAGGGATCTTTCACCATCCTTGAAACGTTCTTCTCCCAAAGTCACATAAATCGGTACTTTAAAAACCTTTTCAGATATGAAGGGAGGAACTTCAACAGCGCTATCGACGACCTTCGCTATTCTCACGAGATCACTTCCTCACTTTCCTCGATCTCTACAGGATTGAAGCATCTGACGAAGTGGCCAGGCTCGATCTCTACCATATCGGGAAGAGTTTCCCTACATTTTCCTATTCTTCTTGGACATCTTGGAAGGAAAGGGCAAACGGGTGGTATGTTCACCATACGTGGAGGTTGTCCTGGAATCGGTTCCAATCTGTCGAGTTTCTTATCCACTCTGGGAATACTTCTCAAAAGCATCTTCGTGTAAGGATGTCTTGGCCTGTAAAAGATGTCATCTGAAGATCCCATCTCCATCTGTTTTCCTCCGTACATCACCATTATTCTGTTGGCCATCTCAGCTATGACTCCCAGATCGTGCGTTATGAATATGAGGCCCATTTTGAAATCTTTTTGAAGCTCTTTCATCAGTTCGAGAATCTGGGCCTGGATGGTAACATCCAAAGCTGTTGTCGGCTCGTCCGCTATGAGTATCTTGGGATTACAGGAAAGTGCTATCGCTATAACCACTCTCTGCCTCATACCTCCACTGAATTCGAAAGGGTAATTGTTCATTCTCTTTTCCGCTTCCGGGATGCCAACCCTTTCAAGCATTTCCACCGCTCTCATGTAAGCTTTTTTCTTGTCCACGCCCGTGTGCTGTATAATCGTTTCCATCAACTGGTCCCCAATCGTGTATAGAGGGTTCAGAGAGGACATAGGATCCTGAAAAATCATGCTGATCTCCTTTCCCCTTATCCTGTACATCTCCTTTTCTGGAAGCTTTAATATATCCGTTCCGTTGTACAACACTTCTCCACCCACGATTTTTCCAGGAGGTTTTATCAATCTCATGATGGATTTCACTGTAACGCTTTTACCACTTCCTGTTTCCCCAACGATACCCAAAACTTCATTTGGGAAGAGTTCAAAGGAAACACCATCGACCGCCTTCACAACACCTTCTTCCATGTAAAAGTAAGTTTTCAAATCCCTCACTTTCAGGATCGGTTCCAATTCCATCTCCTCCCTCGCGATTCATTTCAATATTTTTCCCTCACCAGTTACAGGATCGTAAACAAAAATGGCATCGAAAGTTTTGCCTCTTTTCACAAGGAAATATATTGGTAGTATTGAGAAACCATTTTCAAAGTATTCTCTTCCTTTCCCTGATGTGAAAATCTCAACAGCTTTCTCCACGATGGGCTCTCTTGTCACCTCACTGCTCGATGCGGAGATATAGACGTTTTCCATGTTACCAAACACTTCATGAAACGTACCCCAGGCTTTCTCCTTTACTCTCTCACTCCAATCCAGGTGAAAGATCTCTTCGTTTGGTGGTATCACAACTTTATCCGTTTCGAATATCACCACGTCTTTTCCTTCATCATCCACCAGGTCATACCTTACCCTCTTGTCATTCAGAATTTTTATCACCGTCTCCTTAAGATGTTCATCAACGTATATCCTCAAAGTTTCCACTTTGGATTTGAAAAGAACGATTACTATACCGCTAGCTATCATCAATAGTACCAGAAGAAAGTTCTTAAATTTCAAACCTCAAACACCTCACAGCCCACCTGGAAAATGACATGCCACGAAATGTCCAGGTTCTACCTCTCTGAGTTCTGGCTCTTTCTCAGAACATATCTTCTCAGCTATGGGACACCTTGTATGGAATCTGCAGCCACTTGGTGGATTTATGGGACTTGGCACGTCCCCTTTAAGTATTATCCTCTTTCTCCTCTTGTTCGGATCAGGTATAGGTATTGCCGACATGAGGGCTTTCGTGTAAGGATGAAGAGGATTTTCAAAGAGGGTCTTCTTGTCCACCAGTTCCACGATTTTTCCAAGGTACATTAC
>Ga0190313_1000274_pt1 | contig 32201 bp, 38 predicted proteins | sample 4870071011_MG_FD_169989 | JGI IMG/M metagenome (GOLD analysis project Ga0190313, IMG submission 169989) | Hydrothermal vent sediment bacterial communities from Southern Trench, Guaymas Basin, Mexico - 4870-07-10-11_MG | ecosystem: Environmental > Aquatic > Marine > Hydrothermal vents > Sediment ... | reverse complement strand
GTCCATAGTTTGTTCTTGGTATAATACACCCTCAGTTAAATCAACGATAGTATCAGGGTTATCTCTTAAAGTATCCTTTAATTCTGCTGTTAATTCTGCATTTGGCCATTTAGCTTGTATTTGTTCCACTGGAACTTTAATATCTCTAAATATAGTCTTAACATCACCGTCAGAAGCTGTATCTAACATAACAGAAGCGAGTGGAATACTCTCAAATACTAAATTACTTGGAGAACCTGGTCTTGTATCTTCTCTAATCATTAGAATACCCGTTGAAGCAGCTAAATCAAAGAATGAGCTTGATATTTGTTCAGAAAAGTTTGAATAATTTAATTCGTTAAATATTGTTTTAGAAACTAAATCTAACTCTGTATTAATGTCTTTTCTTGCTTCATCTGGAATATCTGTTCCAGCTTGTAAAGCAAACCATGGTGTCCAAGGCTTAACTAATAGTGATTGTATTCTTGAAACATAGTTATTTACAGCTATTACAGCCGTGCTATCAAAGATTTGGTTATCTTTCTTCTGACCAGGAGTAAAGTTAGTGAAAGTATTTCTATTAGGCATAGAGTACTCATATATATCTCCTAAATAGCTGTTCCATTGTTGTGATAATGTTCTTAACTTTTCAACTCTTTTAGATAGTTGTTCATGTTTATTCTTCATCTTTAACCTTCTTTGTTCTTGGTTTTCTTGTTTTCTTTACGGGTGTATTACAGTTACAACTACATTCCAAGGGTTTATCATAAAGCCCTGGTTCAAATGAAGTTGGTTTATTACATGTATTGCATTTCATTGTTACAAATGTGAATAGTGTGTACATAGTATATCCTTTTTTATTTATTTATCCAAGTGTTGAAGTTTCTTCTTCGTCACCTAATGTTTTAGATTTACTGAAACCTAAATTAGCACCTTTCTTACCAACTGCTGTATCTTTATTTGTTTTTGTAATATTTTTAGATGTTTGTGATGATTCCGCTCCACCTCTACTTGCAAATGTAAGGTTTTTACCTACTTCACCAACAGTATCAGTTTTATAACCTTTAGCAGCATCTTTCCAATCTTGAGTTAATTCTGTTGCTTCACCTAATTGTCCTCTTTGTGTTGCTGTATTAGCTTCCCATACTTTTGTTGCATCTTTGTAATATCTTTCAGAGGTATCTATCCATTTATCAAATCCTGCGCTCCTTGAACCATTTTGTTTATTTACCTGGTACAGTGCTTCACTATTACTTCTAACATTGTCAAAGTTTGTACCATGAACTTGGTCATATGTATAATCTGCACTGTCAAAAGTTGCATTTCCCTTATCAAAAGTTTCTCTCCTAAATATATCAGGGTCTCTATCAATCATCGCAGCTTTCCAATCAGCATAAGTGCTATCTACATTGTTGTTTGCATTAGCTTTAGTATATTTATTACCATCAGGTCCTGTATAAGATTTTCTCGTTCCACCTTTGAATAAGTTTTTACTCTCAAAGACATCCATTCCACTTCTACTTTCTAACTCTGCTTGTATTTCGTATGCTTTTCTTGAAGCACCTACTAAATCTTTAGATTGAGAATTAAAATCTGCTACTTCTTTTTGATACTGCTTATGAATGGCTGCTTGAGTCTTTCTTTCTTTATCAGCCATAGTATTAGCATCTTTTTGATTTTGGTTGACTTCCCATTGCTGTCTAAGTTCTTTATCTCTCCAGCTTTGTTGTGCTACTTTTGCTGCCGAAGGTCTTGAAGACCCTCCTCCTTTACCTCCACCCATTAGATTCCTCCTAATGCCTTAGCAAATTTAAATTCTTCATCATCTTCAGTTAATCCTGATGTTTGTGTACCTTTTGGTTTCTTTTCAAATCTTGACATAGTTTCACCTTTAAGTTGTGAACCTACTTTACCACCAGTATCAAATTCAATAGCTTGTAATCTATCCATTTCTTTGTTAAGACCATCAATTTCTTCTTGTTTACCTGTATAATCCCATGTACCTTTCGCTTCAGCTTGTGCTAATTTGTTTTGGTCTTTATTGTTTGATTTCAATACATTTGCACCTGTTGTACCATATGTACCTTGTCTTGAAGCTAATTCAGCATCTACATCAAAGTTTTTCTTATACATATCATATACTTTATCATAATCGCTTGAAGCAGTTGCCCATAGGTCATCTCTTCTACCTTGTTCAGCAACTTCTCTCTTTTCAGTTTCTTCTGCTGCTCTCTTTTCATCATAGATTGCTCTATCTGCATCCCATTGTTCTCTTAATCTCGCATCATTTGCTGCAATTTCTGCTGCACTTGGTCCTGAAGACCCGCCTGATTTTCCACCCATAATTACATACCTCCCAGTATATTGTCTTCGTCTTCTTCTGCCAATAATGACACTAATTCTTCTTTAGATGGTTTACCATCTCTTTTGAAACCTACTTGACCATTAGCTAATACACCAGCGGCACCTTCTCTTTCAGATAACTCATCTTGAACTTCTCTTGCTTTATCACCTTCAGCTAACAAAAGAAACTCTTGTTCCAATTGTTTATCAAAAGCTTCAGCTTGTGCTTCTTCAACATTTCTCTGTTCAGTCCACTTATCTTCTAAACCAGTGTTTCTATCTGTAACTTCTGCTGCAGATGGTCCTGAATAGTTTGATTTTCCACCCATAATTATAACTCCTTGTAACTTATTTAAGTTTATTTATACTATTTATCTAAATTTAGTATAAATTCTTTTGGAACTTCATAATGGTTGAAGGCATGTTCTGCTCCAAATCGTTTATTAACAATAGGTGAAGAGTCAGGTGTTGATGTACTCATAATACCCATACCCATTTTCTTAGCGAATTCAAATACATCATTATATATTAAATATGCCCCTCTACCTTTTCTATACTTCTCTTTAATATATGTTACTTCTGCATCTAAATAAGTTTCAACTGCTCCACCAGCATTATGTCTTGTTACTAAAGAGAAACCAACACTTTCCTCACCGTTCTCAACGATTCGAATTCTATCTTTTCTTGTAAACCATTCAAGCACTATCTCATAAAATACTATCTTAGGTGCTCTCATTCTTGTTGGATAAGCGAAACTTACTAAATCCATATACATTTCTACCAATTCAGGTACATCATCTGCATCTACTGGTCTTACTCTTAACTTACTCATATTTTTTCCTTGTGTTTAATATATTTATTTATAGTAGCTGTAATAAATAATAATAAATAAGGAGTAGTTAATGGAAAAAGAAGAAATCAAACCCACGGACATACAACAGACAATGTTAGCGAGTTCAGCAAGTGAAGTATTATGGTATGGAAGTAGAGCAGGTGGTAAATCATATGCTACATACTTCGCCCCTTTATACCACATTCAACATTCAGACTTCACTGGACTTATATTGAGAACATCATTCACCGACCTTAATGATTACTTAAAGAGTGCAAAGACATTTTATGAACCGTTGGGAGCTAAAGTAACATTTGGTGGAACACCTAAGATAGTATTTCCAAGTGGAGCGACACTATTCGTGTCGTATATGAAAGATGCTGGTTCATTAGAGAAACAAAAAGGTAAGAACTTACAGTTAATAATATTTGAAGAGCTAACACAGCTTCCAAGTGAAGAACTATACGAGAAACTATTGGCAACATTAAGGTCAGCTAATCCAGAGATTAAACCACAGATGATAGCTACTACCAATCCAGATGGTGTAGGTGCAAGATGGGTTTATGATAGATGGGATATTGGTAACGAAGAAAAGTATAATATTACTTGGAATACAGATGAAGATACTTCAAGACATGCTATTAAAAGTGGTGTATTGGATAACCCATATATTATGGAGAATGACCCCAATTATGTTAAGTTATTAAAGTCTTACGAGAAGTCCAATCCAACCCTATATAAACAATGGTATTTAGGGGAGTTTATCTTCACTGCTGATAAATCACAATACTATCACCAATGGATGTTAGATGCTGAGAAAGAGGATAGAGTTTTAGACTTCTACATTGACCCCTCTTTACCGGTTTATACTGCTCATGATATTGGTATTAATGATAGTTGGTCTATTGTCTTTTGGCAACACTTTGGTAATGAAATAAGAATCATCAACTACTACGAGAACAATAATGAAGGTGTGGAACATTATATCAGTGTATTACACGATTTCAGAGATAGGTATAAGATTAATTATGGTATGCACTTCGGACCACATGATATTGAAGTAAGAGAGCTTAGTACTGGTGTGAGTAGAAGACAAACATTTGGAAAAATGGGATTACACATGGCTTTAACACCTAATGAAAGTGTTCAAGAAGGTATAAATGCTGTAAGACAAGCTATTCCAAAATGCTACTTCCATAAAACAAACTGTATTTCTAAACATGACGGTAAGACATCATTAATTCAACATTTGAAAGTGTATAGAAAACAATTTAGTGAGGCTACTCAAAACTTTACTAACACTCCATTCCACGGACCTGAGTCAAATGGTGCTGATGCTTTTAGATATGCTTGTTTAAATATGAGAAATAGAGTGAATGATTTTGAAAATACTAATGGACAAATGCAGTTAGAATTTTAGTAAAAGTGATTATTCAGAAAGGTTAATTAATGGGGTAGAAACCCCATATTAATATAGAGTCTTAGTTGTAGAAGTCTGGAGCTTTATTTGGTGTAGAATTTCTATCTACTTCATAATGTAAATCCGCCATTAGACCATGAACAGCTTCTCCATATGAACCATCATAATACTTACATCTCATCATAATAATACTATCTACTTCTGGTGTTATAATATATTGTGTATCACTACATTCAAGAATCATGTGTTCTCCTGCTAATTCTGTTCCATCTGCTGTATATAAAAGATTCATTTGAACAGTAGAACCATTTAAAACCTCACCTTGGTGGTGACCTTTAGCAATAGAAATAGTTAATTCCCATGTAATATCCTCTCCTGCTACCATATCTACTTTTGGCATCCAATGTATATGTGGATATGTTTTTCCGCCTGGTTTAATATCATGATTAATGTGGTAGTATGTAAAGATTTCTTCACCATTAGTAAATCTGTAAGCATACATACCATTACCTATATTTTCCCAATTTGGTTCAGTTGTTCCATTTCCTTGAGCCGAACTAAACATCGCTGTATTATCTGCCCAACCTTCTTCATTATATAAATTCATATTTTATTCCTTAGTATTGTGTTTTTTCAACAGTCATTGAAGCTGAAGATAGTCTGATTGATTCACCTGTTGATGTTATATATAAAGCTATTTCATCATTGGCATTAAAGTGTGTTAAAAATGTTGAAGGGTAAGAAACCTTTGAATTATTTCCTCTACCTATTGCTGATGTTATAAAACCTGTTGGTAAATTATCTACATACAGTTCAATATCTATAATATCATTAATACCAGCATCAAGTGTAATAACACCAAAAACTTTATAGATTCCATCTGTAAAAATAGTAAACTCTTGACCACCTTCTGACCATCCAATATCTACACCGTGATTAACTACTTCATTATCACCCCAAACTAACTTTTCAGCTACTCCTGGTTCAAGTAATTGTGAACCCTTTGAAGGAGACATTATACTTACTAATGAAGGCACTGCTGTATTTTGTAGAGTGGCTACATCTGACTGTAATGATGTGATTTCGTTATCATGAGTATTAATATTAGTAATATTTGTGTTAATATACCCTGAGTGTATGTCTAAATCAGCAGCATTTAAATCTGTTTGGTCAAATCCTAAGTTAATCTTATCTGCGGCTGTTTGACCGTTCTCTGTTCCGTCTGTTTTAATATGTATTAGTGCCATAATTAAATCCTTATTGTTTTATTATTAATTGTTTTATTTCTTTCAATGTTTCATCAACATTTTCAAGTTGTTGAGCATTTGAGATTGCTAACTTTTCTGTATCGGCTAATATACCAAGAGAATACCCTGTGAAAGAAAGTAATCCTAAGATTACAAAACCCGCAACCCATCTAATGAAAGCATTATTTTTTCTTTTGTTTTCTTCATTCATAGCTGTTATCTGTTCTTCCCACTCCATATGGTTTTTAAAGTTAATATCTAAATCATGAACGATTATAACTAAATCACTCATCTTTGAAGATAACTCTTCTCTCATTTCATCCGCCTTGTCTTGTCTTTTGTGTAATGACTTGATAGAAACCTCTTGAGTCTTCTCTGAGAACATTAATTCCATTAAATCCTGTTTAATCTGTGGAATCTGTGGGCAAGTTGTGTGAAATTCTTGAGTTTCCATTATTTACCTACATTATCCAACAAAGTATCTTCTAAAGTGTTAAGAGTAGAAGTGGTTATAGTGGTTATTATACTTATAGCATCAGTATTATCAATACCGACACCTTTTACACCAGAATTAACAGCTTTTGTTATTAATTTCTTAGCACCCTCAACCATAACCTTATCGCTTATGATTGATATAAGTAATTGTAATAATACCTTACTAATTGTTGTCCACATACTATTTTCCTTCTAATTCTTTAACTCTTGCAGTTAATTCTTGAACAGCTTTAACTAAAGGAGCAATAAACTCATTATAACCTAAAGATTGAATCTCAGAACCACCATTTAAGGCATGGTCTTGGTATCCACCAAATTCAGCAGGGTTTTCACCAATTTCTTGAGCAATAAAACCATGGTGAAATCTACTTCTAACTTTAGAACCATCTTTCTCATTAGCACTTATAACTGTTTTATATTCAGCCTCATGTTTAATAAGTTTTCCACCTTTATCCTGTTCTTCATAAGCTTCTGATACAAGAACTTCTTCTGATGTTTGGTAATCACTTCTGAAATCCCATTTATAATCAACAGGTCTTAAAGAGTTAATAAAATCTAAACCTAATGTAATATCTCTTACTTCAGCTTTATCTCTATTATCTGACCTATCTTGAACAGTTCCATAAACATATGTAGTTGTTGCTGTATTACCTAATTGAACTTGATTATCACCAGAAACTCTAGCATCATAACCTATACCTGTTGCATTTGTAGAAGCATCATTTGATGAACCATCAACCATCAATTTAAGAGCATCTCTACCAACTGCTGTATTGTGGTCATAATCACCTAAAGAGAATAAAGCATAACAACCAATTGCTGTATTACTATCACCCTTTAAGTTTGCTGCTGCTGATTTACCAACTGAAACATTATATGATGAATATGAGCTATATCCACCATGTGTTCCATCACCGATAGCTACATTTGAATTACCACCACTTACTTGATTAAAAGCAGCACCAATACCAACATTTTTCTCACCTGTTGTAAATGCATCTCCACAAGCTTCACCAATTAATATATTTAAGCTACCAGTTGTAATATTTTTACCAGCATTATAACCCATAGTAATATTACTTGTTCCTGTTGAGCACGATTGTAAGTTATTTTGTCCAACTGAAATGTTATAGAAACAATCATCAGTAGCTGAAGTCATGTTAGCAGCACCAATACCAATATTATTACCTATTTGAGCTGAAGATGAACCATTATATGTTCCAATAAATGTATTATATCCACCTTCTGTGATAAGTGTTCCATTATCATATCCAATTAATACATTTTCGTCACCATCTGTTAATGATTTACCTGATTCTGCTCCAATAACTACACCGTTTTTAGAAGTTAAACCATCTTGAAACTTATTATTAGTTCCAACATTTGTTCCTTTTTGATAAATGTTACCATCTACTATTTCTCTTGTCTTACTCATTATAAACTCCTTAAAGTCTTGTTTATTTTATTTTCTATATCTATTTATGTTTGACTGTATAAAATAGGGAGAATAAATCTCCTTATTTGATTTCTTCTATAATAATTTCAGAAACACCTGTTAAACCATTACCTTGATTTGTGAAAACACTTCTATCAATTGTTTCATCATCATTACTTCTCATTGTTAATTGATATATGATTGGTGTTCCAACTACATTTGTTTGTGTATCAAGAGTTGTAAATTCAACAGTAGTCATAGTATGAGCACCATTAGTATCATCACCAAATGAAGCTAAACCTTTATCATCAGTTCCAGTATTATTAACTCTTACTCCATCTCTTGTAATATTTAATACAAAGTTATATGATGTATCTTCTAATACTAAAGCTGATAACCTAACATATATTTTAAATTTACTTGTTGTATAAGTTGGTGTAATTGATAAATTCATACCAATGATACCTACATTTGTTGTTGGTGTAATCGTATTTAATTGGTATGTGTCATATAATACATTATCAATTTGAACTATACCTTTAATAGGTTGAGAATCAATCTCAGTTTTGTTATATACTTCTGATTTAATATAAGTATCAGCTTTATCAGCTTTCAATTCTAACATTTCATCTACTTGTGGTTTACTATAAACTCCATATGTAGTAATTGTTGGTGCTGGAACAGGAACCATTTTAGTAATTACAACATTATCATTTAATGTAGCACCAACAGTTAAAACAATTTCTGTTCCATTTGTAGCTGTATAATCAGTAATTGGTAATAATCTACCACCTAAGTAAACATTTAAAACATCATCTAAATCCGTTCCAATAGTATATATTACTTCAAAAGAAGTTTGAGCCGCTGTCGCAATATATTCAGTTTTATTTGAATCGTCTGAAACCTCTACTTCTGTAAGGGTTAAAACATCACCAATTGATGCTCCACTATTTAGTGTAACTGTATTAGTTGTAAGCACATAATTATCAGTAGTTAATAATCTACCATTAAGGAATATATTAACAAATGCTGTTGGTGAGAATGTAATACTATAAACTGTTTGACTATCTGTTGAAATTATCTCATGGTAAACAGTTGTGGTTGTTATAACCTGTACTATTACATCATCATCTAAAGTTGCACCTACATTTAATGTAATATCTGAACCATCAGAAGTATAATCTGATTCTGATAAAGTTTTACCATTAATATTAACGATTACTAAATCTGTTGCTGTTGAAGGAGCAGTAAAAACTGTTTGACCAGCAGTAGCAACATAAGGTAATACAACAATTTCATATGGTGTTCCAACACCCTCAATATTAGAAACAGTTGGAGAAACATCTTGCCATACACTATCAGTTGTATAAACCTTCATCATATCATCAATGTTATTGAAATACATATCACCTACTGTTAGAGTTGGGTGGCTTCCAATCGTTGGTGCTTGTGATAAACTTCTGTAATATGTTCCATTAAAGTCATCAATACCATTCATAGTTTCAGAAACAGTTGCCATATTATCAGAAACATGAACAACTTCTACAATATTAGTAGAAACCGTATTGATATTTGTTTCATTATCACCAGCAGCGATTACATTATCAATATTGTTTCCTACTTGATTTACATTATCAATATCAGTTGAAACTATATTAATATTTGTTTCATTATCATTAACTGTTGTAATTGCTACTTCCATTGATGCTGTTGTAGTAATATCATCTTCAATAGAAGCAATCGTTGTAATATCTGTATTATTATTGGCAACTGCTGTAATGTTTACTTCATTATCACTTACATCAATAATATCAGCCATATTGTTAGCATTTGAATTGATTGAAATAATATTGTTAGCATTTGTATTAATATTATCAATATATAAAGAACATGTATTAATTTTAATTATACTATTATCACATGTATTAACACTATCAATGTTATCAGCAACTGTATTAACATTTCCAATGTCTCCACCAACTTTATTAACATCTGAGATGTTTGTAGCAGTTGTATTAACATTATTAATATCATCAGCAACTGTATTAACACTATCAATGTTATCAGCAACTATTGCAGCATTTTCACTAACAGTTGTGTCCATTGAAATACCTGAACCATCCGCATTAATCTTTAAGTAACCATTTGGTACAACTTCATCAACTTTTGGGTCAAAGTCTCCACCCCATGCTGATTTAGCGAAAGATAATGAAGAATGTCTAAAAACTCTTTGGTCTTGTACTAAATATGTTTGATAGTCTTGGTCTTCATTCAAAGCATGTGAATATATTCCACCGTTTGGAGTATAGTTGAACTCTCTATCAAGTGGTAAATCTCTTAACATTACTATATTACCATTTAATGGTGGAACATCGTTTAGAACAATTAATCCACCGTTATCTCCATCAATTGTAACGGTGTATTCGTTTGTTTGAAGAATATCTGCATTATCATTTGGAATTTCTCCTTGTGTTCTTACATATACTCTTACATCACTCTCTTCATATATTTTGAAGTTGAAAGTATATTCTTTCGATGTATTGGTAATCGTGTAACTCACCTTACCATAATTTGTATTCAAAGCCATATTATTTCCTTAATTTGTTTAATTTACTTTATTTATGGTTGTTACTTAAAATCCATAAAGTATTTTTGGTCATCTTTCTTTAATCTTTTGTCTTGTGCTCTCATTCTCTTCTTTTGTCCAGCAGGGTCTATAAGAGTTGAACCATAATTAACAACAAATTCCTTGTAAAACATATTAGTATACCAAAAGTTAGGGAATATTCTCGCAACGTCTCTGTATAATGCCGCTTTAGCCTTTAAGTCTTTCTCTTTATTGGCAGCCGTTAGTAACTGATACAAATGGTATGTAGCATTCGTTGGTAATGACATAGCTGCTGGAGTAATCATCTCTGTCCAAATATTACCATCCGTGAATTTAGGGTCTAATAACCGTGGAACAAGCATATCTGATATACCTGGAACCAATCCAGCCTTCTCAACTGTTCCGGATATGAATTTCTTAGGCTGTGTTAAAGGGTTAATAGGCGTTCTACCAGCTGTAACCTCTTTAATTTCCATAACCATAGCTCCAACCACTGATGTTCCAACTAACATTTGAGCACTGTATCCTAATTTGTTTTTAACACCTGTTTGTTGTGCGGCTCGGTATAAATGCGTTATAACTTGTTCCACAATTGTTGATTTGAACTGGGTAAAAGCCTTAAGACCCTCTCCAGCCAGTGTTCCTTTATCGAATCCAAGTGATGTAACATAATTACTTCTTGCTCCAGGGGTTACAACAGCGTAATCACCCTCTTCATTAACCATTCTGAATATTTTTGAGCCTACATCATCATGAACATTTAACGGATTAAACATCATATCATCGTCAGACATACTCTTTCTAATAGTATTCCAATCATCTTCATTAACACCGTATTGAACCATCTTTTTGTGGAACTTTGGATTAGCCTTTCTTAACCCTGCGAATGTTGAACCTTTGAAGTCCCTTAAAGAATAGTAGAAAGTTGATTTAACAGCATTCTTTAAGACATCACCGAAGGCTATAAGCCCTCCAAGTCTTAATGTGCTTGTAGCAAACTTATTAACTAAGTTGGAAGTTGAAGCATGTGGATTAAACTTCGAAGTAAGGTTTAATGCCGTTTCAATACCATCAATTTGGTGTCCAAGTCTTGCTAAACTTATTCTATCACCTTTGGAAACTAATCCTTTTATCACTGCTTGGAAGAATTTAGCGAATCCTAAACCGTTTTCAGATAATGTAGTCATTGAGAATGGAACATCCATTAGTGACATTACAGGAGATCCACCAAGCATAGAACCGGTTGCCACTCCTCTTAAGTTAGAAACGGTTTGAGCTGCTTTAGAAGGATCCATAGACTGTGACAATGTTCCAGTAGCACTTTCATACATGTTATTAAGTATTTCTCTCTGTTTAGTAGAGATTTTAACACCTTTAGCAACCTGATCATCAATTAAAGCATTCATCTTAGCCTTTGGATTTGTTCCAAATACTTGTGTAGCTGCTGATTGTGCTGATTGCTTATCAATATATGCCATAAGATTGGAATAATGATCTCCACCAATTGATTTACTGTAAGTAGATTGGGCAGCATCATCAATAAAATTGAAACTAAATACTTCTTCACCATCTCTGGCCGCTTTCCACGCTTCAAGTAACTTATCATCTCCATCTTTTACTAACGGTTGAACTATTTCTTTGAACTGTGAGAAAGGCATGTTCTGTATTCTTGTATTAAGACCAGCTAATTGCTTTAATGAGTTAACATTTGGAGTTATTCCAACATTTATCAACGCTTCATTAACAATTTCTAACGATTCATCCATAGATTTAACTATACTTTCCACCTTTGGGTCAGCTTTTGCTCCAGGGTTATTAATCTTATAAGATATACTATCCATCATCTTTCCAGGTTGAACCCATCCACCAAACTTACTCATTAAGTCATCAAAGTGTTTAGCTAATGGAACTTTTGCTCTACCACTTAACTCTTTAGCAGTGTATTCCACATTAGCTGGAGCTTCTCTTGTTCCACCTTTAGTTTTAGTGATTAAATCACCAATTGATGAAGCTGCAGCATCGTTTTGGTCTTTAGGTTTAGCACTTTGTGCCTCACCATTTACCCATGCTTTATTGTTATCATCAACCTTGAATGAATTAGCCTCACTCTCGTAAGATTTTCTGTTAGTATTCATTTGTTTATCAAGCTTCTTGTTGATTTCGTCAATTGGAACATTATTCTTTATATCTGTTGCTGCTTTAGCATAAGCCTCTGGTGTTATTTTACCAGCGACCTTTAGTTTTAATAGACATCCTATACCCATTTAAGCCTCCTTTAAGGTTCGTTGTATTATTTATGCTTCCGTATTAGTTAATGAGTCTTCTACTTTATCCATATCTGTTTCATCCGTTGTGTGGATACAATACCAGACGGCTTCGCCGTCCAAAGCTTTGATTTCATGCATTACATTCTCTCCAAGTGTCATTACCGTTGGTGCTGTTCTAATCATTACCTCACCGTCTGCTATAATTTCAACTGTTCCCTTAGCAAGAATAGAAGTGTGAGCATATTGATGACTGTGTTGTTTAACGAAACCATTCTCAGGTATGATAATCTCCAAAGTGTAAATACCGTTTTCCAGGTGTCTGTTCATTACCGGTTCAACCACTTGATAGATTACTCCACCATCCTCAAATACATCACCCATTCCAAGCTTAGTAAAAGCTACTTCATTTTTTATTGTTATATTCATATCGTGCATGATATTCTCCTTGTTTTAGTATATTTATTTATGTGGAATAATTGAATTATTGTATTATAACAGTTGATAATGGTTATCATAGTTGGAAATGTTTGGAAAGGGGGCGGACTTGCTCCGCCATTGTGTTAATCTTTAGGAGGTAAGATAATTACTTTGTTAGCATTCGCTTCAATAAGTTTGTCATCCAGTTCAATGAATGCTTTTCCGGTTTCCGACTGTGCTATAATATATCTAAGAGTTTTGGAATAATCTTCTTCGTTGGACATTGCATGATTTGTGATTGTATCCACGGACCATTGAGCAAGGTATTTAACTATTTCATCTTTTGAGTTAAGATATTGAGAAGTAAATCTTTGTTTGGACATTCCAAGATGAGTTGCTAAACCGTAAATATTGTATTTTTTATTTGTGGAAAGATAGAACTTAAATTCTTGAATGAAGTCATCCGGCTCTAATGCTTGTGGAAGAGTTTTGGTATAAGTTTTTCTTATACTTTCGAAGTCTATCCAGTTTATAAGTTTGTTGGACACTGTGTGCTCCTTTAATTTATGTATTTATGTTTATGGTATTATTTATACTTAAATCTTAAACTTCCACACATAACCGTTAGATGTTTTTCTATATCCTAAACAAACTTGTGATATATTACTTCTATTAAATCCAAGTAATTTAGACACTTCATTAGCACTATTAAACTCCCTTATAAATATACCACTTTTTGTGTATTGAATAACTGTTTTGGAATTCTTCTCACCAATGGCTTTTTTCTTTGAATCTGAACATACTGTACCCATAAGTGCTTGTGATATTTTATCCTTTGTTGATTGCTTGTGTTTAGTGCCAGTCATTGCTTTACTTGCAGCTTTCTTCGCAATAGCATAAGTGTTTGAGTTTGTTGTCATTCTATTAGACATCATTTGAAAAGCATGAGCCATTGATAGAGTAGCTTCAACATTGTTAATACTTCTGTAATGGAAATATAATAACATGTGACAAATGAAATGTTCTCGTGCTGTTAACAATACCTTATTGAATTTCTCATCTGATCCACCTAAACTTGTTGGTAATATATGATGTGCTTCATAATAATGTTCTGTTGATTTGAATCTATTTGATAGTTTTGCTTTGAATATAATCTTGTTGTAGGTTGCTATATATTTTGTCATTTTACTTCCCCTTGAATGTTGTTTTGAGCACTTTTACACAAATGCTGTTCAGTGCCTCTGTAACCCTATATTAATATAGGATAAGATTTAAGCTATTTTAATGAACTTATAACCTCTATATCTTCCTCTTCTACAAGCTCCATGTAATTCTGTTGATATAACATATTTGCTCACATTTTGAGGTAATACATCTAATGCACTTACCATATCTTTTGTTTTATCATAAATGATCTCTTTACCTTCTGTGTCTATAACTTTAACTTTCATGTTAATTCCTTTGATTGATGTTTTCTTATTGAAGCTCACCGAAGTGAGCTATGTAAAAAAAATATTCCGGAGAGAATAAGTGGATACGAAAATGACAGTAAACATATCCACACATTTTTATTTATGACAATAATTGTTTTATTCCAAATTAATACAATAATTGACAACTTATTATCAATGCTCCCTACGGTCGCTAATAATCGCTAATATACGCTAATATACGCTAATATACGGACCTTGTGTTTTAGCAAACATACTTCAAACTACCATGAATAGGGACTTCTGAAAAAATAATAGGAGCTAATACACTAATATACATATTATATATATATATTATTATATAGTATACTATTATTATCTTATTCAGTTAATATATATAGAGAGGTGTGTATTATGTGTATTAGTGTATTAGCTCCCTTTTTTCCTTATTAATAAGGCGATAGCTAATACACGCGCTTGTGTATTAGCGTATATTAGCGTATATTAGCTCGCCTTTTTCTACAAAAACCCCTTCTGCGATTAATTCTTGTTCCATCTCATCGGTATAGAACTCCTTCCAAAAGTCCTTTCTGAACTCAGACATAATCTTTGAAGTAAAGTTCAATCCATCTAATATATGCTTGTTACTTACATCATTACCACCAACCCATTTAGTTGTTAATTCTTTGAACTCGTCACTTTCTAATACCTTTTTCATTTGTATAAGGTTATCTACTGTGTCTACCAATCCTATACCATAATTGCCTATACCGTATAAGCCCTCGCTATCAATAATAACCTTAGAAGAACATCTCATTATAATTATCTTCTTAACACCATAATGCCCTCTTGTATTTTTACTACAATACTGTAAATTAATTCCGTCTTTTATGGACATTGATTTTATAAAAGGGTATATAAAGCTACTGTCTTTCACTTCACTACAATATTTAGACCTTATATCATACAATCGTGTATTAATTCCAATACATTCTATCTTCATATAAACTCCTTCCAAAAGTCCTTTCTGAACTCACTCATGAACTTCCTCATTTTACCTTGAGCATCAATAATAGCATTCTTATTGATAGAATCACCTAACCCACAGAAGTTACTTTTTAATGTTCTAAACCAAGGTGATTCTATAACCTTTTGTATTTGTATTAGATTCTCTGGTGTGTCGACAACAGCAAAACTATATTGTGTCATCCCATATTCACCATCTAAATCCAGTAAAGAATACGACGAACCATTTGCTATAATGAGTTTAGGAACACCGAACATACCATTATCTCTTGTGGAATACACAAATTTAACACCTTTAAGTGGCATACCATATACAACTGGATACTTAAACTCATTATCTTTATCTATTGACATGTGATTACCTCTTGTTTCATAATCACTTCTACTATACATTATCTCTATTTTCTCCATTTCAACTTCTCAAACATACTCAACATATCAGTAGGAATCATATTCATTTCTTTTATGTTCATGGGCTGTATTCCGTCTATTTCCATTTTAACCAAACAATCGCCATTAGATGCCTCTTTAATAAGGGTTATTACATCGTAGTCTGTTTCAGCACCAAATGTACCTTTACCCTTTTTATATGAGTTTAACTCCATATATAATATCTTGTTATTGTTGTAAATATCTCTTACCGCTTTAATATCTTTCTTTGACCTTGGCACAACAAATCTCCAACCACCAGGGTGAATACTACTCATTATTCCTTTATCCTTAACTAATGTATAAAACTTCGCTATAAGCCCTGCCCATATACTCTTGGTCTTTTTACCATCACCTATTGGCATTTGGTATGGTGGGTTACAAACTACGAAATCAAACTTCATTCCAATGCTTATATCTAATACATTAGTACAACCGAAGCTGTAATCATAAGTAATAGCATCTCTACACAATATATTACCCCCTTTTAACCGCTGTTTGGTTAGTGCTACATTATCTTCCATTAAATCAACACCATATATGTTATGTAATGGTATTCCTCTCTCCGCTAACGCTACGAGGAAGTTACCGTTCCCACACGTAGGGTCAAGGAATGTCTTATCTTGTGGTGGGTTAGTCCAATCTATTTCTAATGTATCCAACATTTCTTCTATTAACCAATTGGGTGTGAATACTTCACCAGTGCTTTTAATCCTTTTAACCGTTCTATCAATATTGTCGTCTGTTGTTCTCATGTATTCTCCTTATTATATTATTTATACTATTAACTTAATTATTCTTATTAATATAATAAAATGAATAAATGATATAAATAAAAATAGAAGAAAAGAGATTTAACCCCATTAGTAGGCAAATGAAATACAAATTACGAAAGTCTTTCTCTTTTCTTCATTAATTATTCTTAAAAATGATAACTTTTTGTATAATGTGTATAAATAAAATAAAGAAAGACGAACATTTAATGAGCTACCAAACTCAACTACGGTTATCAGAGCAATCTGGTAACTCATTAAGTGTTTAATAAACAGAGAGGCTGAGTTTGGTAGCCAACCCCTCTAATACTTAAAATTAACAAACCAAGATAAATTATGGCAAGAATCAATTTAATGGGTAACAGAAGCCCTCACAAAGCAGACAAAACAAACGAAGCATTTGCACCAGCAAAGAACACAAGACTTAATGGTAAAGATCTATTAAAGAAAGAAGTTAAAACACCAGAAGTTGCTAAACATAAGCCCACATCAGTATTAACATTAGATGAGAAGAAAGCATTAAGTAAGACTTATGCTACATACATTGATACAGTAACAGATACAGAAGCAAGTCTTACTGATATAGTAGCTAAACTTCCAATTACAGAGCAATTAGTAGCATATACAGAGAATAATACTTCTTTAATACCTACTTCTTCTATCCTTATGAATATTATAAGCAAATATAGCCAATTCAACTCAAAGTTTAGAATTGGTGTTAACTATCAGAATAAGGTTATCACTCCTAATCTATTCTCACTTGTTATATTAAAAAGTGGGTATGGTAAAGATATGAGTAAGAATGTTATAGACGACTGTTTCGGTAAAGCTACTATATCCAATGATATATTCACAAAAGAGATATACAAATCATTTGACGAAAGAGTTAAATTAGCAACAGCACTTGAAGATGGTGAAGAAGAATACCAACATTACATACCATCAATGCCTACTGAATCATTCAATATGGCTTCTTCAACAGCAGAGGGATTCCACTCTACACACTTAGATATGAATGTAGTTAATTTTGGAGCAATGACTGTTAGAAGTGGTGAGTTTTTTGATACAATTATCAATAGTAAATCAAGTGGTGAGCTTATTGAACGAATTAAAGATACATATTATCACGGAGCGGAGATTTCAAAGACTATTAAATCAAAAGAATTTAGAAGTCCAACAACTTCATCTGCTGGTATATGTGCCTCGTTCCACTCGGCTATGGAACTGAACGATTTCAACAAAGAAAGAGTTATTGATTTCGCTAAGAATGGTCTTGGAAGAAGATTATTAATATCAATGAGCACAGAATACAGATACCAGGAAGTATCTTTTGAAACAAATGTTGATTATACGGAAGAATTAGGTGAAATACAAACTATTCTTAACCATGTTGCTTCTCAACACCAATACTACTACACTAAAATGGCAGATAAGATTGATTATACTACTTCTATCTTTACACCTCAACAATTTACAAGAGTTGTTGACTTTACAGAAGAAGCACAAGTGTTCTTAATAACATTAACTAATGTATTCTTAAAGAAATTACAAGAAACTAATGATGAAACATTCATTGTTGTATTGGAACAAGTAGTTAAGTTAGCATTAAACTTACACTTAATAGAATCAAACGGCAAAGAGATTAATCTTGAAACTGTTAAGACAGCTTATAGAATATTCACAATGTATCACCTTGATAAAACTAAATACGAAACTAAACTATTTGGAAGTGAAGTGCAGGAAGGGTTTGAAGCACTTCTTGATAATAAAGTTACACAAACTGACTTCTTTAAGTACAGTATTAAGAAACCAAGATTTAATAAGAAACAAAAAGAAAACTTTATAGATGAATTAATAGATTACTGTTCAGAGAATGGTAAGAAGTTATTTGAAACAAAAGAAGGAAGAACAACTTATTTAGAAATTAAAGACTTTGAGAAATATGTAAGTAAAGCTAATATATTAAGTAGCTCTAAAACAAAAGACGACATGAGAAACAACTACATACCAGACGAAGCAGAAATGGACGGTATGGAATAATGATTATCAGCACACACAAATACAGACCAACAAAAAAAGACGGTAAGTTAAACAAAACACAAGCAATGTTTGACTGTTGTTCAAACTTCAAAAGACAAGAAGTAAATACTCTTGACGAACTGTATGCTAAACTGTATAGTAATGTAGTATATGCTCCTATATATTGGGAAGACAATTACAGAAAGAAAGAAAATGCCTTATTAACTATTGACCTATTAATGTTTGATATTGATGATGGTAAAACTATTGATGAAGTATTAGACAGCCCATTGGGTCAACAATACGAGATTATGTGCTTAAAGACTGCTTCTTGGACACCAGAGTTAGAGAAATTCAGAGTGTTTATACCTTTGAAGAACCCTATTTCGTTTGAGAAAGCAAGTCATTACAGAGAGTTCTATAAGATACTTAATGAACAATTTGAGTTAGAAGCAGATGAGAACACAATGGAAGCTGGGAGAGGTTATATCGCTGTTAAAGGTAGAGAAGCATTCATATCAGAAGCAACAGATTGGTTAGATTTAGCACCATTCTACGATAAGTTCATAATGAAAGTTAAACATAAGTTACAAAAGGCTAAATGGAGACAAGAGAAAGCTGATGAAGAAACAAAAGCTTATAGAAGAAAACATAACATTAAAGTGCCTACTTCGGCTCAAATACAGTCTGATAGAAAGTTTAGAGAGTTAGCTTCTGACTGTGGAACAGGTGAGAACTATTCCGCTGTGTATAAACTATTAGGATACTGTAAATGGAAAGGTCAAACAGCAAGTGAAGCTGCAGACAGTGTAATGTATCTTAATTTAGACGGTGAATATAGTGATAAAGACGATTTAGAAAACAAATATCAAGGATTGAAATAATGAAAACAGAAGAAACAAAAGTAGAGTTATATAAACAGTTAATAGAGTTAGAGTATGAGAGTGAAGATTTCTTAATACAGTTGGGTAATGAAGCCTATATCAATGACGAGTTTCATGAGTGGTTGGAGAAGAATGCTTTCCACTACTTTATGTCAATGCGAAGAAATGAACGACCTTTACTCACTACAATGACACGAGCGGAACGACAAATACTATTAAAGAAGAACTCTGGTGTTTAATTATTCCAAAAACAATAACATTTTGTATAATAGGTATAAATAAAATAAAGAAACAAGGAGTTTATCATGTTCGCACTAACAATAGTAGGTTATATAGTATTTTTAATGAGTTTGCCTTTCTGGGTAGTTCCAGTATTAGAAAGTAAAGCAGTCCAAAGCATTCCATTTGTTGTTAAATCAACAATCAACTTTTTTCAAAGAGCTTTATACCCTTTACTGGGAAACTTTGAAGCAACAGCTTAATTATTCTATTAATACAGAAAAAGAATAATTAAGTATAAATAAAAGTAAGAAACAAAAGGAAAACAAAATGACACTTATATTATCAGCATTAGCAATAATCGTATTAGCAACAGCCATCCAGAGTTTAGTAACAGTAACTATCATAACATTTATGTTAAGAGGTGATTCAAATGTATAAGACTTCATTTATTAAAGCACACAGAACACCAAACAAGATGGCTGATATGAAGCTACTATTACAAGCGAGTAGTAAGTGTAGATATTTAGACCCAGCAGATTATTGGAACAAGTTCGTATTAGAAATGACATTAGATGATGGTAGAAAAAGAGCTATTAGAATGATGTTAAAACATGAGAAGCATAATGATTGGTTAGCTGATATGTTCCCAGAAGAATTTATTAGAGTAGCATAAACCCATGACCGACAAATTTGGTCAAACAATCCACCTTAGAGATTATGTTCTATTCTCTTACAACCACACCCTTTTAAACGGACGAATACAACACCTCGGCGATGCCTCGGTGTCCATTGTCACGAATTCAAACAAATACATAATTAAGAATACCGAAGTAGTTGTTTATAATGCTATCGTATCTATTAACCCACAATTAAGATAAGGATTTACACAATGATACAACACCCACTAAAGGATATAATAATAAGGGGAATAAATGAGATTGAAGAACAATTACAGTTATATGGTTTCTCGGACGATTTGTTTGATAATGAAATAATGTTTAATAAGTTAATGGAGTCGTTTGTTTTTGATAAAGATAATTCATGCATCTGGTCTTGGAATATTGAAGAATATATTGACTGTGCCATAGAATATGGTTTAGTAACAGAACAAGAAAGAGAAGATTTCTTACTTGCGTATCTGTTAAAAGTTTAGTTTTTAGATTTAAGTTTAAGCATTTTAGCTAATTGATGTAATGCTTTTTCATCCATCTTCGGCTCCCCTTGGTCGCCCTCTTCAAATTCTTCTTCCATAGCTTCTTCTGGTGATTCACCTTGAGCAGCCATCATCATTTTCATCATTTCTAACATATTAGAAGCACCTTTACCTTTACTTGGGCATTCTTCCATACCGTTTTCTTCGTTTTCTTCCATTTTAATATCCTTATAATTGCATTAACGGTTTAGTAGCCGTCTGCTTTGTTGGGTTTTTTCTTTTGAACTCTTTCATAAGTCTGTCTTTCTTATACTTCTTAAGTTTTTCACTTAAAGTATTCGCTACTTCTTCATCAGGTAACACTTGTGCTAATTGATTTGGTTGACCTAACTCTTCCATTACATACCTCCATTGATACATTGTTGAATTAATTCTAATTCGCTTTGCTGTTTATTATATTTATCCGTCACTTGTTGAAAATCTAAATTATCCTCAGCATACTGAATATTTTCTTCTGTTCTTTCTTCAATTGGTTTAGTTTCAATCTTTTCTTCAGGTGGTTGTTTAACTCTTGAACCATCTAAATCAACTGGTTCATTTGAAGAAATCTGTGAGTTACTCTTTAATATATTGTCCTCTACACCTGCATCATCACCTAATGTCCATCCAGTTAAATCTTTATTCTTATATCTCATATATAATGCCGCAGCCGGTTCAAACACCATACCTGCCAACATACCAAAACCAGCATTAAGAGCTATATCTTTATTACTCTCAGCTTTATCGTATTGTGGCAATACATCATGTTTGAAGTCATAAGTTTGTTCTTGTCTAATCCACTCACTAAATCCAGCAACCATACCAGCTATACCACCTTGATTAGCCATATCTTTAACCATATCACCCTTAGTCATATTTCTAATTAAATCAGCAGATTTACCGTCAGTAAAAGGGTTCTTCTTATCCTTTGACTTTCTAATCATTGTCTGTATAACTTCATCAGGACTTAAGCCCTTTTTCTCTAACATTCTCTGGAAAGCGGTAACCTCTTCTACTGCACTTACACCGAATTTATCAGTTGCTTTCTTAATATTTTTAGTAGTTATATCTAACATTTTATCCATTTTATCTTTTAGCTGTTTAGCACCAGTTGGATTGTGTTTCATCATATCATCAATTTTCTTAGCCATTTTCTGTATCTTCGGCATATTAGTAATCAATGTTTTCTTATACTTCTGAGCTGAACTAATAGTATTACCTACTTTAACCCCTCTCATTTCTAACATAATTTCACCGTATGTTACTGGGTCATGAGCTAATGCTTTTATACCACCCCATAGGTTAGCTGAAACAGAAGCAAGTGTTGACTCGTCCTTATCATACTTCGTCATTTTACTCTGATAACTCATCCATTTTTCTTGTGTTTGTGCTCTAACCGTATCTTGTAATGAGTCAGGTGTAACACCTTTATTCTTAAGGGCATTCCACTTGGATAAGTTATAATTCTTAACACCTTTAGTTTGGACACCATTCTCGTCAAATGCTACCTCACCAGTATTGATAAGATTATCATAATATTTGATATTTTCTTTAGTAAAAGGTTTGAACCCACCATTGAAATCAATCCCAATAAAACCTTCTTCGTCTTTTACTTTAGTTTCACCCAATAGACCCTCAATAGCATAATTGTAATTGTCTTCTTCACTTTCACCAACATCAGTTAGTAACTGTTGTTTTTTCTTAAGGTCTGATACTTCATTCCAAGAGAAGTCATCCATTTGTTCGGATGCTACTCCCATTCTTACATTATTATTAAGTTTGAAATCCATTATTCTTGTCCTTGATACCAAGGAATCTTATTTCCTCTGTCATCTAATTTGTTTTCTTTGAACCAATCAAAAACCATTGGTTGACCATTGTGCTTAACAACTCCACCGTCTTTCATCATAACATATTTACTTTCACCAATAGTTTTAACATCAAAAGCACCCATACCCCATACATCACCTTCTACATTTGACATATCTTCTTTGAAGCTTCTCCATGATGAATAACCCTCTGGTGGAGTATCGCCGTATTGTGTTTCTAAAGCCATATTGTTTGAACCCATATATTTCATCCAATCTTTAATATCACCATCGTCTTTACCTCTTTCAGGAGCAAGTAACGGTTTATCATTATATTCAATAACACCATTAGTAATTTCCTCAAAAGAATCTTGTATTGAACCAGTATCTAATGTATTAGCTTGAATGTTATTACCTAAGTAATGGTCTGAAATAGCTTGTGAATACATGTTCAAGTGCTTAGGGTCAATAAGGTATGTACTTGCTGCCATCTTAGCATAAATCGTATCTTTCAATTCAGTCTTTTGTGTCGCATCTAATTTAACTTCACCTTGTAATCTTAACGATTGACCTAATAGAATATCATCAGCAACAGTAGCACCTTTACTACCCTTGTTATAGAACATACCCGCAATAGAAGAACTATCTGGTTTATCTGCCCACATTTGACTGAATACCTCATTAGATTGAGAAGCACCAATAGCACCGTTCAAACTCTTTAAGAATAAGCCCTTATCAGCCACTGACATCTCTGTATATTTTCTATTAAGATTAGATACTTCTGTCGGACTTAATACTGCGAAGTTACCTACATGTTGTAAGAAATTATCTTTATTATCAAACCTTGAACTTAACTCGTCAGCAACTGCTGAACTGTATTTAGCATAAGATACATTTCCTTTTTCATCAGTTTCAATTAACTGATTAGCTTGGTCTAATGATTTAGGTTGATATGAAGTTCCACCAAATTTTTGTGGGTTTTCCATAGTATAACCAATAGGGTCATTTTTAATATCTTCTGCATTCTTTAGACCTTGTTTCTCTAATATATCATAAACTGCTCTCATTTCCATTGTAGACTGACCATTAGCATCTGCTACTTCAATAGCTTGTGCATACATAGTAAGATAATTCTTTTGAGAACCAGGAGTACTTGCTTGAAATCTATTTACATTATCTAATATTACTAAAGCACCGTTTAATTCATCTGTTCTACCTAATTTTAAGGCAATAGATTTAGCTTCTGCAATATCAGTTTTACCTAAACTTCCACCACTTTTAGCTCTTGCTACAATCTTACCAAGTTTCTTAGCATCTATCTTATTCTGTGAAGCAATTTGAGTTTTAACCTTAGTTTCATATAAACCTGCTCTTCTAACTAAATCATTATATATAATAGACTTTTCATCTTGATTGATTAAAGGTTGTGAAGCATCGTTAAATTCAGAAGCATTCTTCAATAAAGCTTTAACCTTTTGTGTATCAGTTAGTGTGCTTTCAGATATACTATCAGCTCTACCCATTACTTTTTGTTTAACTACATTCTTATTAATATAGTTCATAGTCTTATTGTATTGGTCTGGTGTAATAATCTCATCATTAAGTTGCTTCATCATGATACTATTAATCTCGTCAATAGTTCCAACAGTTGCTTTACCATCTCTTGCTAATTGAGTAACTTCATTAGTTAATACAGTTAAAGATTGATTTCTTGTAGCACCTAATGTTTCTAAGTGTTTCTTCTTAACATTCTCTGTAATTCTACTTTTGTTATTAGCAATATCAGTTGTGATTTTAGCCTTAATAGTTTCTCTAAATTGTTGAGGTACAGCATCAGCTTGTGCCAATAACTTATTAGCTTCTTTTTCAAAGTTTTCCGGATTGTTTCTAAATGTATTAGCTAATGTATTAATAGTAGCTTTACTATCTAAACTTACTTGACTAACATAAATCTCATTTAACTCATCACTTCTTACTCTTTCAGATACATTAAACCTTGAACCTTTTTCAAGAAGTTGTTTCATTCTTGTATCTATCTTAAATGTTTGGTCTTTAAGTAAAGCGAACTCTGTGCTTTCTTTATCTTCAATATGGTACATACCTTGAACTGCTTCATCTCTTGTTTTCTTTAACTTTTGAATTTCAGCGAAATCTAATTGAGCATTCTCTTTACCAGTTTGAATAGCATTATCTTTAAGTTCTTCACCAGCAATCTGTGTAATAGTATTACCTATCTTATTCATACCAGCTTGTATAGCTTTACCTTCTTGTGCTTCAAATGCTGCTTGTTGCTTCTGAAATCCTGCAGCTAATCCGTCATACTTGGTTTCACCTGTTACAGCAGACGGCATTTTGTTTTGAACAACCTTTGCTTTAGGTATAGACTTATCATATGTATTCATTTTCATTATACTTCCTTACTTTGGCTTGTCATAAAGCTTGTTTGTTGAGTTTGTTGAGTTCTTCTCGGTGTAGTATAACTTGCCATCATTGTAGCTGAACTTGTTACTGTTCCAATATTAGACCACATATTGGCTGTTTGAGATGCTTGAATACCTGCTTCTTGAGATGATGCTAATGCTGATAAACCAGAATTAATAGATGATATACTATTAACTGCTTCTAATGTTTTCTGAGCATATGTTACATTCATCATAGCTTTATTAGTATCTAATTGAATTTGAGCCCACTTATTATCATATTCCCATGCCGCTTCATCTGCCGCTCTTACATTTTCAATACTTTCTACTGTTCTACCTTGATAACCTAATGATATATTTTGATTATCATAAATTAAGTTATAATTCTCTAATCTTCTTGCATAATCATCAGCAAAGTTTATATCTGCTTGGAGTTCATCTGATTCTTGGAGCTTATCATTAAACTCTCTTGCAAACTCTATATTTTCTTTCTTATCAATCATTGCTATTCTATCAGCATATGCTTGTCTGTTTATCGCATCTTGTTGAGCGGCAGCGGCAGAGTTATTACCCATAATCCCTACTGCTGCTCCAATAACAACTGCTGCTATTAATACTGCCATAATCTATTCCTTATCTTTGTTTTATTTATTTATACTATTTTGGTTAAAGTTATTCAGTAACATCTAAAGTTGTTTCAAACTTCAATACATTAAAGCCCAATGGGTCATCTGATGTAATTTCAAATTGCATAATCTCATCCCAACCTAAAGCCCAATATTCATAAGTTCCTGTTTTAGTAGGTAATCTTGTATCATATGTATCAATATCAAAGTGAGTACTTGGAATAAAATCACCATTTAAGTAAAAACCACTTGATTCATATAAGTAAAACTTTATCTTAATAATTCTTTTGTATGCTAATTCCATATCAAAGTCAGGAGAAGAAGCAGGCATAGTTTTCATTTTTGAATTAAATTTTAAACCTATTTCAACTAATGTAAACTCTCTACCAATAGTCAATTCACCATTAGTAATTAATACTTCACCTTGGTAAACACCATCTAATAGATATGATACTTCCATACCATTAAATCTTTCTAAACCTGTAATAGTTGTTGTAACCGCATGATTTTCATCATTAAATATAGGACAAGAAGGACACCATATACCATCAACCTTATAAGCTGTTCCAGAGATACCACCGATAGTTTCATCACATGTAATATTAAGTTCTCCACAACCAGCAGAATACTTAGTCCCAATCTCATATGTATGGTTATCTAAATATGTAATATTCTCAGATAAATCCAATCTTTCTAATGTAATTTCAACACCTGTATTAACTAATATATATAATTCATTATCAACAGCACATATTTCAATAATCGGACCTTGAGCATGTTCAAATTTAACCCAAGCAATGATACTCTCTGCCTTATTAAAGTTAAGAACCGCAATCGTCCCATCGTCGTTTAAAATATAGGTATATCTACCCAGTGTTGACTTAGCTGATTTTACAACATCCAATCTAAATGGATTGCTAAATAACTGACTCGATAAAGTAGTTAAATCGTTTGAAATATTAGCATCTTGGTTATAATCATATACAAATTCTCTAACTGCTGAGTTTCTATCACAAAAGAATGTAGAACCATCTAATGACTCTAAAGGAGCATTATGGTGACTACCATATCTTGTCTGTATTCTCCAAATAGAGTTAGTAGGTGTAATAACCTCAGCAAGATTTACAAATTCAGCACCAGTAGTGAATACTTGTAGATTTCTACCACTATATATACCTGTAATAGCATTAATCTTATCACTATCAATGGTATCTAATATTGGAGAACCATCAGCAGATGCTTGAGCAGGGTCAATATAGAAATCAAAGTAATCTTGTGATTTACTACCCCATACTGTTAATGGGAATGATTTAGATGCTGCACAATACATTCTACCTTGAAAGAAAGTACCATATGAAGGCCAACCTAATATATCAGACCAATAATCATCACCAGAACTATCTTTTGGAGAAATAATATTTAAATCACCAACAATAAAGTCTTCATAACCTGCTCTTAATATAACCTTTGGATTCCAATCAGTATGGAATAAGATTGTTGTATCACCTCTTTGAATGAATGAAATCTCTTTAAGAGTATTAGAATTCATAGTAGTGGCAACAGTCGCAAATGGTCTACCTACTGGATTAAGAGAATCCGCTCTATCCGGAACATGATAAATATCTATAGCACCATATCTTAATATAAAAAGATACTTTTGTTCAGTATTAAACACGAAGTCAATCATTCTATTACTTTGTGGATACTTTTCAGCTTTTTCTACTAATACATCAGTAGAATCAATAAACTCAAATCCTGGTCTTTTAAATAATCCACCAGTTGTCTGAACAGACACGTTTGTGCCCTCGGCAACTGAATTAAAAAACCTACTAATATCTGTTCTACCAAAAGCTGTTTCTGACATAACACCTGAAACCATTGAATTTTGTACTATTTTAGTCTTACCCATAATAACTCCTTAAAATCTTACACTTGTGATTGGTGAATCAGCCCATCCATCAACTGGAGCACCTTGTGAATCAATACTCATTGAAGCAACTAATTGTCGTTGAAATAGATTTGTATATAACTCTGCTTTATTAGTATCAACTGTTAAAGGTATTGCTAATACAGAAGCCATTAAATACTCCATACATCTTACAGCATACGGTGGTAACATTTCTTCTCTTACTGAATAGAAATAGTCTAATCCTAATGATTGTGAGTTTGAATACACTTTATCCTCAAATACTTTATAATCAGCAATAGGTCTAACTGTATTTAATCTTACATAATCTGAAGGTAATTGAAATTGATATTTGTAATCTGGGTGTTTTGGTTCTTCTGATAGTCTACTCAAATTGATATATTTTTGAGCGAAGTTCCAGTTGTTAGATGATAAGAAACTTAAATAAGTCGTATCATATAAGTTCTTGGCAAGTAATGCTCCTGAACCTGGTTCATCTAAAGAAGATATTGGTTTATGTCCTAATAACATTAATGATGTTGAACATATTTCTACTTTTTTTGTCATAGTAATTCCTTTTAGTATTTTATATAACTATTTATACTAATAAAAAGAAATGGAGAGAATGAAAGGGGGTGTAGCCCAATTAAGGACTACTTTTGGTTATTTAGTGATTATACACCGTAAATAACAGGAACAACACCATCATTGTCAATTAAAACTGAACCAGCTTTAAGAGTACCAGTTGATAAGTGAGAAAGTTTCTGAGGAACCCAGTCAACTTTAGTTGAAATATCCATGTTTAATGCAAAACCAATTGCTCTTTTGTGGTATGCGAATGCTGTGAAGTCAGTTGCATCGTCAGCGATACCACCTTCAACTCTGTCAGCGATTTGAATGATTTTGAAACCAACGAATGTATTAACATCACCATTAACTAATGCTTTAACTGTATTATAATCAGTTGAAGTAACTTGAGTAGTTTTAAGTAAATCTTCCATACCTTTAGATTCGATTACGAAACATCTATCTTCAGAAGGAACACCATTAGCATCCATAACTCTTTTTGCTGCTAAAATAGTATCTACTGTTAAAGCTGTTCCAGTTGAACCAACTGCTGTAGTTGTAGTTGCTGCTAAAGCATCTAAAATCATTTGATCACTTCTTCTACCTAAAGCAGATGCGATAATTTGACCTAACTCATTAGTTTCTGAAAAGTTTACATCAGCTGCATTGAAAATATCTGTATATTCTGCTGCTACATAATCTGCCAATGGACAATCTACTAAAGAATGTGTTACATCCATTGGAACTACATCTGAAGAAGCTGCACCTCTTGTTGTTGCTAAACCTTTACCAATGTTTCTGAATTTCATTTCATTAGCATTTTTAGTTGTTTTTGTATATACCGTGTTTCTTAATTTTTGGCTGTCCTGATAAGCTTGTTTTACCGCAGAATCATATAACTTAGCCGCTACTGTACTTAATGTATTTGACATTTTATTTTTCCTTTGACCTCTTTTTGGGTCTAATTTAATTTTGTTGAATTTTGAGATTTCCATCTTATTATATTATTTAGAGTGTCCAAAAGGGTCTTTCAAAATATAATCTATTTAATTAAAAAGATTAGTCCATTACTGGGTCTTTGTGGTTTTATTTATATTGTTTTTAGAAAATATCCAAATAAAACCATGTGATGACTTCTGATTACCTTTACAACAAGCTGAAATACCTGACTTTGATACCTTTAATTCAGATGCAGCCTCAGTTTGACTAATCCATTTTTTAAGAAATACTCCATCTTTGGTATATTGTTCGATAGACTTGTTAGTATTAGATTCTACACATACTTTTTTTATTGGCTTCCAATCTTTAGCTTTAAGACTATCGCTTATTTTCTTACAGTGCTCTACATTTCTAATTAGTTTTTTTGAAGCTTCACCTATTTTTCTTTTAGTTTCATCATTTGGTATTCTTCCTTTACTTTTAAGCCCTATTTTTCTTTTAGTTTCATCTGACCTTTTAATACCCACTCTTTTCTTATATGCTGTTTCTCTTGCTAACGCAAAAGTCCTACTACAATATCTTTTTTTACCATAGGTCATCATTCGCCATGCTTCAGCCATGCTTCTATTATTATAAATTTTATATAATAAGAAGTGAGCAATATAATGTTGTTTAGCTGATAGTTTGACCATATTCTCTTTGTTATTAGAACCACCCATAGCTTTGGGGTGTATATGGTGGTTCTCTTTATACGATGCTTCTGCTGGATATAATCTCGCATCCAAAATTAAATCAAAGTATATTTTATTGTAATTCATATTGTTACCAATTAGATTTCATCATAGCATTTACTTTCTTTTGGTAAGCACCATCAGTTTCCATTTTAAGATTACCGAAATCATCAGTAGCAAATAACATCTTCTGAATATCTGCATCTGAACTCTCTGTATTAGAAGCTTGATTACTTGCTGGTTGTGCTGGTTTATTAGCAGACATTACAGCAGTTTTAAGTGCTTTGAACTGTTCCGCAGTAGTTACCATACCCATAAGTGTTTCAGACATTTCAGGTGTAAAGTTAGCATTTAAGTATGCTGAAGCATCAGATAATTCTTCATCTGCATACTGACCTAACTTATGTTTCTCCATTTCCCATTTGGCATCAGCTTCTAATGTAGATTGCTTGTTAGCAGCCGCTAACATTTTATTCATACCATCATTATCTAATCCCATTTCTCTTGCAGTATCAGTTAATGAACCAAGCATATCTTGTGAGTAACTATCAAAGATTTTCTCATCAATTTGATATACTTCAGGAGCACCTTTCATATTCCCCATTTTACCCTCTAAATGTTTATAAGAGTTGATTAAAGCACCGACATCCTTGAACTTATCAGGCATTTCATAGTTTTCTTTAAGGTATGTCATCATATTATCTGCCATATCTTCATCAGATAACTCTGGAATGTTAGCTTCTGCTTGTTCTTCTGCGGTATTCTCCGTTGGAACTGAATAATCATCAGCATATCCCGCATCATATGGTTCTTCTGTTGTCTCTGTTGAACTCGCTTCGCTCGTTTCCGTGCTTGTATCTACTGATTCTGCTGTTTCTGCTGATTCTGTTGTATTTTCCATTATTTTGTTTCCTTCATTGAATTTAATAAGTTATGTATTGATAAGACAAAGCCTTGTTCGCCTTGTTTAAGTCCGATTGTTAATAAGTCATCACCGTCTTGTGCTGTTTTTCTGAACATAAATTGGTCTATCCATATTTCGAGTAATTTCTTACCCTCGTCCGTTTCAGCAAAAATGTAGTTGATTAACTTGTAGTAGTCGTCTTGTGTCGTGTAGTTAGGGCTCATATTGAGTTCTCCTTGTTGTTTAAGATATATTTATTTATACCTTAAACTTATTTATTTGGGATTATTGTCGTGGGGCTTGTTGTTGAGCTTCTTGAGCTTGAAGTGCTTGACCGATTTGAGCAATTTCTTCTTGACTTCTGATATATTTCTCAGGTAAGTCTAATTGGTCTAATATATCTTGTGGAATAACATTGTAATTAACCATCATATTAGATACTTGTTCTGGCATTGCCGCCATCATTTCCATAAACATTCTTGTTTTATTAAGTTGTTCGTCTTGTGCCATTTGAGCAATAGGAGAGATATAAACAACTTTAACTTCTTTACCATTAGCTTCAATATCTTCAATCTTTCCAGATTTCTTTAAGATAAACATAACCTTGGTAATAATCTTATTTAATAACTCTGTTTGTAGTCTATTAAATCCACTCATAGAAGTTTCTAAGAAGTCGTTCTGTCTAATACTCATTTCAGTTGCTGTTCTACCTTTTACTTCATTAACATCACCTAAAGGCATTGTTAGTAATACTGTATTGATATTGCTTCTCAAAGCTGTAAGCTCAAAGTTAGCAACATTAATGTCAGAAGCATTACTTAAAGGAGCTAAAGTAGGGTTAGCACCATTACTTGATACTGGTATAACTGAACCTGGTTTGAACCTTGCTGTATTAACATTGAATACACCGTCTGATACAGCTGTATACACACCTGCTATTGACATTGCTGCAGCACTTAAAGTTAATTCCATAATCTTATTAGCACTTCTAATATCACCATAAACTGACATTAATCTACCTCTACCATAAGTTTCCCCAGGAGTTACATTCTCTCTGAATACAATGAACGGAGATTCTTCAATAACGGTGTCGATTAAGAACGATTTCTCTTGTGAGTTACCCTCATTACCTTTTTCAAACAATACGAAGTTATAGTCCATAGTTTGTTCTTGGTATAATACACCCTCAGTTAAATCAACGATAGTATCAGGGTTATCTCTTAAAGTATCCTTTAATTCTGCTGTTAATTCTGCATTTGGCCATTTAGCTTGTATTTGTTCC
>Ga0190313_1000273_pt1 | contig 32218 bp, 41 predicted proteins | sample 4870071011_MG_FD_169989 | JGI IMG/M metagenome (GOLD analysis project Ga0190313, IMG submission 169989) | Hydrothermal vent sediment bacterial communities from Southern Trench, Guaymas Basin, Mexico - 4870-07-10-11_MG | ecosystem: Environmental > Aquatic > Marine > Hydrothermal vents > Sediment ... | reverse complement strand
TCAAGCGGTTGAAAACTCCAATGGGTGGCCTTTAAACCATAACCCCAATCCGCTCTGCGGTAGGGGTAACGGGCCCAAGACCGGGCCTATGGGCTGAGCTGAAACCGGCAACGGGAGTAGGTTATGAGCCCGCAAACCTCCCCGTCAATGGCGAGGGGTTAACTCGTTAGAACCCTCGCAAAGGGGAGGAGGTCAGCAGGGTGAAGATGGATGCATTTCATAGAGTGGTATCCAAGAGGTTACGGGGTTGCATTCAAAATTAAGGAAAAGCTGTTTGAGACCCAAAGCATGTACCAGAGAATTGAAATTTATGAGACTGAAGGATTTGGAAAGCTTTTGGTTTTAGAGGGAACTGTTCAGTTAGTAGAGCAGGGAGAGGAAAGCTACCACGAACCCTTAGTTCATCCCGCTTTGTTAGCTCATCCCAATCCAAGAAAAGTCCTCGTCATTGGTGGCGGTGATGGAGGCACACTTAGAGAAGTTTTAAAACACAAAACTGTTGAAAAAGCTGTTATGGTCGAGATTGATGAAATGGTTGTTGAGATTTCAAAGATTTATCTTGGCATTGATAGGGGAGCGTTTGATGACCCGAGAGCGGAAGTTGTCATTGGTGATGGGGTTGAATTCGTGAAAAATACTAACGAGAAGTTTGACATAATAATTGTTGACTCAACAGATCCAGTTGGACCAGCAAAGCAACTCTTCAGCGAAGAATTCTATAGGGCTGCGTACAATGCATTGAATGACGATGGGATTCTCATAACACAAGCTGGCAGTGTTTACCTCTTTACAAATGAGCTGTTAGATGCTCATAAAGCCATGAAAAAGGCGTTTGACAAGGTTTACTACTTCAGCTTTCCAGTGATTGGCTATGCTTCACCATGGAGCTTCTTAGTTGGAGTTAAGGGTAATGTTGACTTTGAGAGGATAGATTTGGAAAGGGCAAGGCAGCTTGAACTTATTTATTATGATCCCGAAAAGCATGAAACTCTGTTCCAAATGCCAAAATACGTTAGAGATTTACTGGAGGGAAAGCTTAATCTTTAAAGTATCCTATTTGCTTCCTTTTCGAAGATTTTTATGAGTTCTTCCATCTTAGAGAGAAGAGAATTCAATGCTTCCTTTGGAGCCTTAGCCTTGTAGATATAGCCAAGCCATCCCCTATTTATTAGCTCCCTTTCAACTAATCCCAGCTCAAGGAGGTGTTTAAGCTTCTCCCTAACTATTCTTTCAGACAAATTAAGCTTTTTTGCTATCTGTCTTGGTGTCAACTGCTCCTGTAGAAGAAGGGAATATATCTCGATTTCCGAACTGGTAAGCTTAAATTTTCCAAGGGTATTTGTGAAGGCTTTTAACAGTTCCTCCATTCTAATCACTATGAAAATTTTTCTTCATACCTATTCACAATTTAGTGAAAACACTTATAAACCTTTCCGAGAGATGTTCAACGGTGGTGCTATGTTACGAGCTGTGATAAAAAACACGAGAATAATCGATGGTAAATCGTTCATAGGTATGGGATTGCTCGGTCTGATAATGAATCTTAAGTATAATCCTGATTTTAAAGGTGCCTTCATGGTCTTGATGTCTCTGATATTGTACGTCGCATATGCCTTTGCTGTGAATAACTGCTTTGATATAGACACTGATTTAATGAACCCTAAAAAGAGAAATAAAAACCCAATAGCCAGTGGAGAGCTCAGTTTCAGAATGGGGATTCTATCGTCAATCACAATTGCGATTTTAGGGGTGTTATTTGCGTCTTTTCTTGGATACAAAGAGCTCTTAACCTATATTTTGATGATACTGCTGGCTACCTTTTACTCAGCACCTCCGAGACTTAAGGCTCAGCCCATCTTAGATGTCCTATCCCACGGAATATTCTTTGGAGCAATGCCATTCTTTTATGGAGCATTTTTTGATGGAGTTTTAACAAAATATGAAATTGCGATAGGTTTAGCACTCTTATTTTATTCATTTGCAATGGAACTGAGAAATCATCTTGAGGACTATGAAAGTGACTTAAAAGCAAATTTAAGGACAACCCCGATTGTCATTGGCAAAAGTTTATCAGAAAAACTCGTCATGATATTTTCAGGCGCTTCAATAGCCCTGCTCTCGGTGACTTTAAATGTTCCATTTGGGGCTTTAGGAATTATGGTTGTTGGAATCAAAGTTAATTACAGAACTCTTGATGGAATTGTTGTTTTCCTTTTGGCTCTGCATGCTTTGAGGACATTAGTGGGGGCATAGCATGAACGGAAAGAAGTTGTTTGCCTTAATTGCTCTCTTAATTTCACTTACATATCTCTATAAAAACATTGATGTTAATGAGCTTGAATTAGCTCTAAAAAGTGCCTCCCCTGAGTATCTTCTTGTAGCTTTTATGCTCTCGGTTTTTACAGTGCTTTTGTCATCTCTTAGATGGTATTTGTTTTTAAGAGAAGTTCAAGAAACAAGTTTTAAGAAAACTCTTAAAGCTTTCTTAAGTGGCTATTATCTAATGACTATCCTTCCCCCAAGTGTAGGCCATATAGCAAAAGTTAAGCTCGTTGGCGGAGATTACTTCAAAGCTTTATCATCGCTTGTAATTGGATTGAGCACGGAATTTTTAGTAGTCCTGTCATTTGCACTTATCTTCGTTGGCTTTACAAAGCTTGGAATTTTTGGATTAGTTCTTATTTTGATTGCTCTTATTTATGAAAAGGGCATATACAAGGCTCTTGATTCCCTGCTGAAGTTTTGGGAAAGTGTTGGACTTAAAGGATTAATCTCAACTCTTAGGAGCTATTTAGAGCGAACCTATAAAGGATGGAGTGAGGCAAAAGAAAACAAGACGGTTTTTCTTCTGTCTTTCTTACTTTCTGTGGCTATAATTTTCCTCCAAGTTTTTGGAATCATCACAGTTGGAAAAGCATTCAGCTTAGAAATCTCAATGAAACAGGCTTTGTATGGATTTTTGATGAGCGTACTCTTTGCCTCCGTTAGTGGAATTCCTGCAGGATTTGGGGCAAATGAATTTGGAATCGTTCTTGGAATTGGCGCCTCAACAAAAGCCACAATAACAGCGTTTATTTATAAATTCCTCTTTCAGTACATATATTCAATAGTGGGTGCGGTTATTTTTTATGAGAGTCTGAGCCAGGGTGGTAAACATGAGAATAGCCCTCGTTAGTGATTGGTACTATCCAAAAATTGGCGGTGTTGCAAGTCATATGCACCACTTAGCCTTAAAACTCAGAGAAATGGGACATGAAGTTGCTATTGTTACAAATAACAGAAAAACTGGAAAGGAGGAAGAATTAGAAAAGAATGGAATTGAACTCATAAGAATCCCTGGCGTGGTAAGTCCAATTCTTGAAGTGAATATCTCATACAGCCTAAAATCTACAAGAGAACTTAATGAGTTTTTAAGCGATTTTGATGTCGTTCACTCCCATCATGCATTCACCCCCTTGGCTTTAAAGGCAGCAAAAGCTGGAAGAGAGATGGGAAGAGCAACAGTACTAACAACTCACAGCATTTCTTTTGCTCATGAATCAAAGCTCTGGGAAGCCTTGGGTTTAACATTCTCGATGTTCAGCAATTACCTACGGTACCCACATAAGATAATTGCAGTTAGCAAGGCTGCCAAAGCTTTTATAGGACATTTTACGGATACTCCAATAGAAATCATCCCAAACGGCGTTGATGACAAACTTTTCACGCCAAATTGGGATAAAGAAGAAATTAAAGCTGAGTTTGGGATTGAAGATAGGGTTGTGCTGTATGTAAGCAGGATGAGCTATCGAAAAGGGCCTCATGTTCTTCTCAATGCCTTCTCAGAAATTGAAGATGCAACTTTGGTTATGGTGGGCTCTGGGGAAATGCTTCCATTCTTAAGAGCACAAGCAAAGTTCCTGAGAATTGGAGATAGGGTTAAGTTTTTGGGATATGTGGATGGTAAGATGTTACCAAAGATTTTTGGAATGGCAGATATATTTGTTCTTCCTTCAATAACAGCTGAGGCATTTGGGATCGTGATCTTAGAGGCGATGGCATCTGGTTTACCAGTCATTGCAACAGATGTGGGAGGAATTCCTGAGATTATAAAGGAAAGCGAAAGTGGACTTTTAGTTCCTCCAGGTAATGAACTTGAGCTAAGAAAAGCAATTCAAAAGCTCCTCCTTGATGATAATCTTAGAGAGTGGTTCGGAAGCAATGGGAGGAAGGCTGTAGAAGAGAGATATTCCTGGGATAAAGTTGCAGAACGGATTGAAAAAACTTATGAAGAAATTCTGTCAAAAATCTAAAGGGGAGTAAAATGCGCATGGAAAACTTAACATGGGATGAGTTTGATGAAATTAGAGGGAGAATTGATACTATAATTCTGCCAATTGGAAGTGTTGAGGCTCATGGAAAGCATTTGCCTCTTGGCACTGATGTATTCGCTCCAGTTGAGATAGCGAAAAGGGTTGAGGCTAAGCTGAAAGAAAAGGGAAAAGAAATTCTAATTGCTCCTCCAATCTGGTATGGGCACAGTTTCGTTCTCAATATCTTTCCGGGAACTATAAATGTGAAAGCTGATACCTTAAGGAGATATGTTCGTGATGTTATGGAAGAATTTGCAGAAGAGGGTTTCAAGAGGATTATTTTGATAAATGGGCATGGTGGGAATTATTATCCGCTTGTTGAAGCTGCTGAAGATGTTGCTGGGAAATACGATGTTGAAGTGTGGCTTATAAATTGGTGGATTGACTTTAGGGAAGACATTCTAAGCATATGCTCTTCTCAAGGTCACGCCGGAGAAGACGAAACCTCTGTTATTTTGGCAATAAAGCCTGAATTAGTCAAAATGGAAAAGGCTGAAGGTGAAAAGAGAACTTCAAAAGTTAGAATAATCAGGAAAGATATAGCTCTTGAGCTCTTTCCAAACGGAGTAAATGACAACCCAAAGGGAGCAACAAAAGAAAAAGGCGAGGCAATTTTAGATATTGTTAGTGAAAAGATTGCCCGTTTTATCTTAGGAGATTGAGATGAGATATATGGAGAAGGTATTTGAAGAAATAGAAAAGAGGATAAAGAGACTGGAAGCGGAGATTGAACTGGCTGAGCAAAGATTAAAATTACTTGAAGAGACCGGAGCAGTCCATAAATATAAGGTCTGGGAAAAAAGAAAAAGTTATTCGGAGTATTATTTAATATTCATCGCAATATGGATGGTTACAGGTTTAATGCTTTTATTCTACATCAAAAGTCGGTATGCTCAGAGAGTTCCCATTTCCTTCACTCCATATGTACTTCTCACACTGGTTTTGGTTTTCTTCCCTTTGGGATATATAGTTTGGAAATTTATGAGCAAAGAAGAGGTTGAAAGTCCAGTGGAGTATCTTAACAGAAGAAAGAAAAGTGCACGTACTGTTCTAAATGAATTCTATCTTCCACTAAAAGAAGCACTGGAAAAGAGGGACGAAGAAAAGCTTCGTTTTCTTGCTGATGATTTACTCACAAATCTAAGCTTAGCAAAAGCAGTAAAGGATGTTAATGAAGGAGATCCAAAAGTAATGGCATATGCCCTTTATCTATATTTGAACAGAGATAAAGACGTCAAAGACGAAATTGAGGAAACAGTAAAACTCTTAAGAAACAAACCTTTAAAAGCTCTTTTGACATCCCTTCTTGAAAATGATTGAGAAACTTTATAACATGATTTTCTGGAGTACCTTTGGGGATACAAATGAGATTCGAAGTTTTGAGTAAAGAGGATATGATTGAGCTCTCAAAAGAGCTTAGTAAGGCTGGAATTATGAATAAAACAAAAGAGGAACTTAGCTGGGAGGTTCAGCACTTCATCATGATTAAAGGGAAATATTCTAAGTTAGTTGCAAAAGGTGAGGAATTTGATGTGATTGATGAAAAGCTTGGCGAGATTCAGCAGACTTTCGAGAGGCTTATGGAAAACTGGCAAGTTGGGGAAGAAAAGGAAATTGGTGAACTGTTTGATGAGGTTGATATAAACCGACTTGTAGTGCTGTCAGCACTGGTTGAAGGAGGGTATGTTGTCGGGGAAGAGAAGCTGAAGCTCGTGGAAAAACCTAAGCTTGATGATTTAGTTATTGAATTGAGATTTCCAATAGATGAAGTTGAGGAGTTTTTGGATGAACTTGAAGAAAAGATGGATGCAAAGCTCATAACGGAATTTACTTTCATGAAAAAGTACTATGTTGAAGTTCTCGAAGTTGAGAAAGATTTAGTTCAAGAAGCTCTTGAGATAGCAGAAGAATATGCAACTGAGGAATCTTTAGTGGATGCAATGTTTGTGGGAGTAGCAAAATCCGTCTTAGCGGAGATCATCCTCGAATTAGTCAAGCAGAAAAATAGAAAAAATGAGCTTATTGAAGCTTTGCTTGAAAGGGAGCCTATTCCAATAGAAGGAAAAAGGGAGAGGGTAAATATATATTTTGACGAAGAAGCTTTGGAGGATATCCTCAAAGAGTTGCAAAGCTTAGGATACATTAAGGTAAAGGGTAACCGAATTTGGTGGTGACTTTGCTTAGAGTGGTGGGAGATGATTTTGTAAAGCGTTACAGACTACAGCAGTCTCTTGAAGCTCTTGAGAGAGTTAGAGGGAGAATTAGTGAGCAAAGCTATGAAAGATTGAAAGCATTGGTTGAATATCGACTTTTTGGCAAAGAATTTGATAAAACTCCCATTGATGAAAAAATAGTTGTTGCATTCTCTGCAGGAAGTGATAGCACGGCAACAGTAAAAATTCTCAGATGGGCTGGTTTTGAAGTCGTCCCAGTTATGGTAAAACTACCTCAAATAAGAGAACCCGTTCTCTTGAATGCTCAATCATATGGTGCCGTTTTTGTTGAGATCCCAGATTATATGGAAACAATAAGCAAGCAAATCGAAAAAGGTGCCCCGATTTGTGGCAGGTGTCACTCAATGATAATGAGAGCTGTTGAAGAGTATGCAATCAGGGAGGGAATTAAAATAGTTGCCTCAGGAGATCTTCTGAGTGTGGGCAGCATTTCAATATATCCAAAGGGCAAGGTAATCAGGCTAAATCTTCCTGCCTTTCTTGCCATGGATAAAAGAGAAGCTATAAGTGTCTTGGGGAAAAAATACGCCCTTGAATTTGGATGCTCTCTCTGGGAATCAGCTGTCCGCAAGTACAATGTGCTAAAAAAGTTCGCAATTCAAAGAATCCTGAGAGAACTTAGGGCTGGGGCAATAGATGAGGATATTGCAAAGAGGCTTATACTTGATGTGCTCATGAAATGAACATAGTATCTTAACGGTAATCAAAAATGACCCAAAAGGTTTAAATCTGTTATCCAAGAGGGAAGTTTAGGTGAAGCATAATGGATGAAGGAAATAGTGCACTAAGTAAGGAGTTAATTCTGGAGAAGCTTAAAGAAGTGGTTGACCCTGAAATAGGCATTGATGTTGTTAATTTGGGACTGATTTATGAAATTGATACAAGACCAGACAACACAGTTTACGTAAAGATGACCATGACAACCCCTGGCTGCCCATTAACTATGTGGCTTTTAAAGGCAGTTGAGGAAAAGATACTTGAAATCCCCGGAGTCAAAGATGTTGAAATTGAGCTCACCTTTGATCCTCCATGGTCACCGGACAGGATAAGCGAAGAGTACAAAAAGAAGCTCGGGCTTATTTGACTTTTGTCAAATTTTTTGCTTTTTATTTGACATTATTAACATTCAAACTAAGATAAAAATAAAGGTTTTATTTGTCATTTATTTCACTTTTCTTATTGCTTTTGTCAAAATATTGCTACTTTTAGAAAAGTTAACGAAAGGTTTATAACAAAAGGTTTATTAAAAAATCCTGGTGATTGCAATGACCAGATGGAAAGTCTGGATTGATAGAGAACTTTGTGTTGGGGACGCAGTTTGTGTCAGCTTTTGCCCTGAGGTTTTTCAGCTTGATGAAGACGGAAAAGCTATTGTCTTAGAGGAAATAATAGATGAAAACCTCTATGATTGCGTAAAAGAAGCAGTTGACGCTTGTACTGCTGCCTGCATATATATGGAGCAAATAGACTGAATTTTTCTTTTTACTATATTTCAGTTCAACACTGATGAAATCCCCTTACATAAGCAATGTTAACGTCTTAGATTCTACATTGTAAACAAAAGGTTTATAACAAAAGGTTTGTAATATTCTTTGGTGATGCCAATGGCCAAGTGGAAGGTCTGGGTTGATAAGGATGTATGTATTGGGCTGTTTTCTTGATTAGAACAATCGAAACATTTGTTGGTTTTTGTTTTCCGTAATTTTTATATAGTTTTGTGGGTAGTTTTTAGTGATGTGGTAGTCTCCGGTATGTGGGGTTTTGTAAGCCCGAATAGAGACTTGACGGAAGATGTGGGGAGTTACCGTTCCCCCCGAAAGCCACCCAATGAAACCACGAGGGTGGAAGGTTATCCGCTACCGAAAGTTTCACTTGCTTCAAAGGTAGCGGATAACCAGAACGGATGCCATCTGTGCAAGCCTCTGTCCAGATGTCTTCGAAATGGATGATGAAGGAAAGAGCTTTGCAAAGGTTGAAATCGTAGGAGAGGATCTCATAGACTGTGTCAACGAGGCAGCTGAGGCTTGTCCAGTCAGCTGTATCCATGTTGAGCAGATTGAGTGAACTTCTGGCTTGTATTTTAAGTTTTTTAGTTCAATACTTTTTTAGTTTTCAATATTGGATTCGTGTCTTATGCAACTTTTCTCAAACCACTAAATCGCTAAACGTGAAAGAGTATTTGACAGTTGCCTTGCGGCAATACTAAATAAAATTTCTTAAAGTCCCAACTACCAGAGAGACTTGCCAATAAGTAGTTATACACCTTTGGTTGAAAAAACTCTTTTAAGTTCATATTTTCCTTTTTCTCTTGGAAACTGTTTTGGAGGTGCCAAAAATGAAGGTTAAGGTTGATAGAGACACATGCATTGGATGTGGAGTTTGTGCAAGCATCTGTCCAGATGTTTTTGAAATAGATGAGGAAGGAAAGGCCAAGGTTCTTGTAGAAGAGACAGACCTTGAATGTGTAAAGGAGGCAGCCGAGAGCTGTCCAACAGGGTCAATTACAATCGAAGAATGATTTCCTTTTCATTTTCTTCTATTTTAAAAGAAAACAAGAAAAAGTAGAAGCTTTATTCTAAGCTGAGGTTGAACTTTTTGGCCTGTTCAAGTACATATTCTCTGATCTTCCTGGCTTTTGGAAGTTCAGCAACTATTTCACCGTTTTCAATGAGAGGCTTTAAAAGTGGTTCCACTTTTGCTCTACATATTGGACAGCGTTCGAGCTTCTTTTTGACCGGGACTCTGTGGTAATGTCCGTTCTCACAGCGGTAAACCTGCTTCCTTCCGCTTAACTTGCCCCTCTTTGTTATTGGCTTTCCTTCTATCTCCACTATGTCAAGTGAGAAATCAACGGGCTTTGCTGACGCTATTGAAGCACCAACTCCAAAGGCATCAGCAACATCCACAAGCTCTTTTATGCTTTCTTCATCAAGTCCGCCGCTGAGGAAAATCTTAACATGGTTATGCCCTCTCAAGTCAAGCTCCCAGCGAACCTCTTCGACTATTCTTCTAAAGTTTCCTCTTCTTGAGCTTGGAGTATCAAGCCTAACCGCAAAAAGTCTTTCCCCTAAGGCTTCAGCCGCCATCAATGCCTCAAACTTCTCATCACAGAAGGTATCAACCAACGCAGTCCTTGGAACTTCTGGTTCAACAACCTCGTCAAAGTACTTCCACGCCTTCACCTGGTCTCCAACTGTAAGAATCAGGGCATGTGGCATTGTTCCAACGGGTTTTTCGCCAATCATCTCAGCTCCCAAAACTCCGCTTACTCCATCACAGCCCCCTATAAAAGCTGCCCTATCTATCATTGGGGCTATGGCTGGATGCATGTGCCTTATTCCGAATGAGTAGACAGGTTTAAACTTTGCGGCTATTTTTACCCTTAGGGCTGCTGTTGCAATTCCGCTTGCTTGACTAAGCATTCCCAATAGAGCAGTCTCATAAATACCAAACTCCTTATAATAACCTTCAATTTGCATAACTGGCTCATATGGGTGGAATATTGTTCCCTCAGGCATGGAATAAACGTTCACTGGCAATCCTTCCAAAAGTTTGGCAACCTCTTCAACTCCAGCCAAAACTCCCCATTTCCATCCCTTTGGAAGGGAAGTTGTTGAAACATCTGCAAGAACCTTCTTATGTATGCCTTTTGCCTCGAGTATCTTCTTTGTTCGAATGAAGTAAACATCGGTAGTTTTTCCAGCTTTTATGTCATCTTCATGGGCAATGTAAAAGCTCTTCATTTTTTCACCTCCGATGCTTTAACTTTTACATTAGGCAAATTTAGAGTTTTTGGTTTTAAATATGGCAAAGATAGTTATACCCTCACGATCTAATTTAATATCAGGGAGAGGAAGATGAAGGTTTGCATTGTTTATGACACAAGGAGAGGCTCAACTGAAATGATAGCAAATTGGATGAAAGAGGCAATAGGGGACAAAGCCGAAGCGGTAGTGATGCATGTTAACGAAGTCAATAACCTAAAAGACTGTGACTTAATTGTAATTGGGAGTCCAATATATTATGAACGCCCGTTAAAGAGTGTTCTTAAGTTTTTGGAACAGCATCAGGATGAACTTAGAAACAAGAAGGTTGCTGTTTTTGTGGTCTGCATAGCAGAGATTTTTGGACATGCCGGTAAAACTTATGCCGAAAAGCGTTATGTTGGGGCTTTGGTTAAAAGAGTTCCAGGAAATATCATTGGGACAGCCATCGTCAAAGGATGGATTAGAAAGCCTGATTTCTCCCAAAAGGCTGTTGTTCAAAAGTGGATTAGAGAACTTCTCAAAGTCAAATCTTGAAAGGCAACTCTGCATCTTCTCCCTTCTCGATTTTATGCAGCTCCTTTCTATATGCCTCTAAGGGCTTATCTTCCCTTTTGAGGAATCGTGCAAAAGTTAAAGGTTTCTTCTTAAGCTGGGCAAAGAATTCTGGGTAGCGTTTATCTCTAATCAAGTGATGGTCGAGGATTATCCGAGCGTTGGTTTCCTTTATAATTTCATTTAGGTTCTTTAAGCCTGTATTCCAAGCGTCTTTAACTCTATAACCTTCCAAATACGTCGGGGGACCTCCCGTGATGAGGATGTCTGGCACCTGTTTTATTATCCACTCTACGGATCTTCTATTTAAAAGCTGAATGTCGCTTGCGTGAACCAATCTCTTCGTTCCGTCATCAATCATGACCATGATAACAAAGCCGAGTTTAGTCCCTTCACTCCCATGGGGAACTGCGGGGGAAAATTCCATTATGAAGTCTCCAAAGTCAAAGAACTTCCCATCTGCATATTCAATCTTTTTAGCAATCTTTTCAGCCTCTTTAAGAAAATTCCAAGCTCTTTTCCGCTGGCTGAAATTTATATTTTCCTTTGGATGCTTAATGAGCAAAATCCTACCCTCATAAATCTCCCTTGCCTTCTCTGGGGATGAGCTCTCATAAATTCCTTCAAAGAAGGGTGTGTGATGGTCATAATGGTAATGGGAAATTGTAACTATATCCGCTTTTTTGGCATAGGATTGGATTTTTTCCCTTGCTTTCATCAAAGCTTTAAGCTCAGCTTTTGCTGGAGGTAAAGAGTAGCGTTTGGGCCCTAAAGCCACTCCGGGATCAATCAAAATTCCAGTTTTGTCAATTTTGACATAAGTTGCTAAACTCCTTACTCCCAAGCTCTCAGATGCTAAGGGGATGATTTTCATAAGACCACCAAGAAAAGAAGTGCAGAGGAAAATAAAAAGGCAACGGTAGTTTTAAGAAACCCCCAAACTCTGAAGTTCTTGGGATATGGATGCATTCTCTCGGCATCTGGTTGATTTGGAAGGGAATAATTTTCAGATGAGGCAAGGAAAATTGAGCTCCTCCTGCGAGAAGCTAACCTCAGGCTCGGTTCCTATGCCTTCACCATCGAGCTCATAAAGCTCTCTAAACCCCAAACAAATCTTTAATTTCAAAGACAATGATGCCCTGTTTCTCAAGCTCCGCCTTCCCTTCAACTTCCCTTGCGACGATGCCGAACTTCTTCTCAGTGGCGCTGATTTTGACTCCCTTCGCCTTCTTTTTCAGCTTTTCAATAACTTCAATCGCCTTGGAACGCTTCAGCATGCTCCATTTAACCTCAAAGAAGTATGCTGTTTCTCCCTTCATTCCAACAAAGTCTATCTCTTCACCCTTCCTCCACCATCTCCCTCCTCTCTCAAAGGCAAACCTCCTCCAGAGGAAATCAACAACTGCTTTCTCAAAAATTCCGCCCATGTAGTGGTCAAAATTATTCCTGATAGTTCTCAAGGCATCCCCGTAGAGCTCCCTCTCAATTAGCTCTCTGTTTGGATAAACGAAGCGGAACCAGAAGCGGAAGTAGTTGTCAGTTATCTCGTACCTCATGTTCCTCCTTTTCTCGGGCTCGAAGACTGGATGAACCTTTCTGACAACCCTTATCCTTGAGAGGTTGTCAAGGTAGCGGGAAACAGTCCCTCTGTCGAAGCCCGTGAAGCTAACTATCTCACCAAAGCTCGTCTTTCCGAAGGCTATTGCCTTGAGTATCGCGAAGTAGCGTGCCGGCTCCCTGAACTCCTGCCTCAAAAGGAACTCAGCTTCAGCGTATAGTGGGCTCTCCTTTCTCAGGAAAAGTCTTTCCACATTTTCCCAGAAGGTGAGCTTTTCATTAAACTGGTTTAAATAAAGGGGTATGCCATCTGCAACGCCATAGACTCTCAGCAAGTCTTCTGGAGAGTAGCTCGGGAGGAATTCCTTTAAATGCCAGTATTTCAGCGGTTTCACCTCAAGCTGCATTGTCCTCCTCCCGTAGAGCGGACTCCTGTAGCCGAGCAATCTTTCCATCATTCCTATCGAAGAGCCAACAAGAATCAGCTTCACCTTGGAGTTCTGAAGGTGCAAATCCCAAGCCTTCTGGAGTAGCGAGGGAAAGGCGGGATTGGACTCAACTATGTATGGGAGCTCATCAATGACAACAACAACCTTTTCGTTCCTTTTGGAGATGTATTCGAAGAGTTCGAGCCAGCTGAGGTCGGAGCGGACTACTACCGTGTCTCCAAAGAACTCCCCGATCTTCCTCCGGAACTCCGCAAGGTTTTCTTCGTTGCTCCTCTCATCTGCAAGAAAGTATATCATAGGGACATTTTCAAATGCCTTGAGAACTAAGGCGGTCTTTCCAACCCTTCTTCTCCCGTAAATGATGACGAGCTCAGCTTTTTTGCTCCTCCACATCTCGCTAAGTGCTTTGAGTTCAGACTCGCGATTGATGAATTGTTGCATCATGATTAGTCTAATCGTGTTGCAACTATTTAAGGGTTGTGGACGGCGAAAAGTATTTCTGAATGAGCATCGCAGTCAAAATATAAACCACGGAGGAGTAGTGATAACTATGATAGAGTACGTGTTCAAGCGGACGGGCAAGATTTACAAGAAAAAGGAGGGGTTCCTGAAATCAAGGAGCGCGGAGGTCATCATTGTGGACAAGGTCGACCACACACTCAGCCAGCAGATAGGCAAGTGTAAAACCGGAAGAACTAACCCAGCTTAAGAAGCTAACAAATTACCTCGACACCCTCATGAAAGAGGAGTTTTATATGGGGCTCATCGAGAAGAGGAAGGAACCAAAACCAGCACCGGGGCGGGTGGTGGCGAGGGAACCGGCGAAACCAAAGTACCCCGAAACCCAGAAAGCCGTCGCGGAAGAACTGAGGAGGGCAGATATCATAAAGCTTGAAGCTCAAAAGCTCCTCGGTCTCCTTCAGGGTTTAAAGCTTGCCAACTATTCTGAAAGCGTCGTTGAGAATGCAAAGGCTGAGCTGGATAAAGAGCTTGATAGACTTGCTGAGAATCCGGAGAATCTTGAACTGATAGGGCTTTATGCCTTAATCCTTAAGCTCATCGAAAAGAAAGACTTTGAAAAAGCTGAGAGAATTTTAAAGAAATTATAGAGCATAACCTTCAGCTTTTTCAAAGCTTCTTCATCTTTAATTCGCCTTTCATTCTGAGATATTCTTCTCTTGTGAGAGAAAAATCCTTTGCAGCCTTTAAAAAAGAATTCACAAGCTTAACTTGCTGTCGGAAAATATCATCTGGATTTTCTTTGAGCTTTTTGACGTAAATTCTGATGAAGGTTAGCCGTTCCTTCATATCTCGCTTAGAATGGCATTTCAACTCCCAGTCTTTGGGTATAGTCATGAAGAAGCCTCCTGCTAAGGTTTTCCTTAAACAGCTCATGGAGGTAATATGCATCCTCTATATCCTTATCACTCCCAAGATAGAGCTTGTATGCTATTTGGAGCTCTATTGGGGATATGTAAATCCGTTTGTCATTCAAGAGCACAGGAATTCTCTTCTTCAATGCTTCCTGATGAAAGAAGTCTTTTGGGAACTTTATTTCAGCATTTGGAATTATCTCTCCTTCACGTGCCATTCTTTCCTTAAGCATCTCATACAGCCCAGAGCAATCTTCAGGATTTATAAACTCAAAGCCGGACGTTTGGGCGTCCCTGCAAAACTTCATGAACTCTTCTTTGGGGATTCTCTCAATTACAAAATCAACGTCTTCTGTGCCCCTTAAACGACCAAAAAGTATTATGACATACCCGCTAACTATTACATATCGGGAGTATTTTTCAATGAGTTCAGCAACATCAAGAACGAAGTTGTCAAGTTCACTGAGTTCTCTTGTTATCTTAATTTCAGTTGGGGTTATTGAAATTCCCATATATCACATCATAAAGAAATTTAAAATCGGAATATTTATGGTTTTCTTAGGGATAAGTCAAAATTGAGCCTTATACCCTCTTGGAGGAGCCTGAATAAATTAAAAATAGAGAAATCAAGCAACTTCTTCAAGTTCAAGTTCCTTGATCTTCTCCTCTGGAATCTTTCCGTCCTCTGTCCATCCTCTGAGTGCATAGTATCTTGGAAGCATCTCCTTGAGCCTAACGACATGTCCCTTATTGGGCCCTACTTTGACAGGCTCTTCAAGGAGTCTCTTTGGCAGTGTGTCCTCTTTGAGTGGTTCAAGTCCAGCTTTAAGGTTGAAGAGTCTCTCTGCATTCCAGATCCTCTCACCAATCTTGAGGTACTCTTCGGTTGTGAAGTCCCAGCCGAGGGCTGCATTGAGCATGTCATGATAGTCATCTGCTCCCAGGCCAAAGGTCGTGAATACACACAGGCCTGCGGCGTCAATTACTGCCGTCAGATCTTGGAAGAGAATGACCATCTTTATCTTTTCGTCACTTATGTCGTGTGGATCCATCTTGTATGGATATCCAAGGATTTCTGGGCTGATCATGTAGTTCTTAATGTGGCATCCTCCTCTGTTGTTTGTGGCATAAGCTAATCCATGACCTTCGGCACCTCTTGGATCATATGCAGGCAGTTCTTGCTTTTTAACACCCATGAAGTACTCAACGCCATTGTACATCTCAGCAAGCCTGTATCCACCTTCTGCAAGCTTGTCACCGAATCCCTCTCTGAATGTCAGTTTTTCAATGTAGTAGTGCAGAACTTCTGTGTTTCCAAACCTAAGTGGCGGAGCATCGCCTAAGTCTTCAGGCTTTATGAGGCCTTTCTCATAGAGCTCCATTGCTGTTGCTAAAGTACCACCTGTTGATATTGTATCAAGACCGTATTCGTCACAGAGATGGTTTGCTATTACTATGCTTGCAAGATCGTTTATTCCAAGGTTAGCTCCAAGTGCCCAGATGCTCTCATACTCTGGTCCTTCGGTTTCTCCGAGAGCTGGGTGGTAGGTTAACCTTCCACATCCAATGGGACATGCAAAACATGGCTTATTTCTCTTGAGATACTTCGCGGCTAAAGCCTCACCGCTCTGCTCCTCTGCGTACTCAAACTGGCTCTCTTGGAAGTTTCTTGTTGGATATAGTCCATTTGAGTTGATTATGTTGACCAGAATAGCCGTTCCGTACTTTGGTAGTCCCCCACTTGCAACTGGATCCTTCTTAAGCTTCTCAATCTTTTCCTTAACAACACTTGTGAACTTCTGCCTGTCAGCGACTTCAACTCTCTTGTGGCCTCTCACAACCACTGCCTTAAGGTTCTTTGATCCCATTACCGCACCAACACCACCTCTACCTGCCGCCCTGTGTCCGTTGTTCATAACGGCGGCAAATCTGACTAAGTTTTCACCAGCCGGTCCAATTGATGCTATCTGTACTCTCTTGTCTCCAACTTCCTCCATGAGAATCTTCTCGGTCTCACTGACGACTTTACCCCATACGTGTGAAGCATCCTCAGCTCAACTTGGTCATCGTTTATGTAGAGATACACGGGATGGTCTGCTTTTCCTTCGAATATTATAGCATCCCATCCAGCAAACTTGAGCTCCGCACCAAAGAATCCACCGGAGTTCGCCATTGCAATATAGCCTGTTAGTGGGCTCTTTGTGATAACCATGTATCTACCGCCTGTTGGGGCAGTTGTTCCGGTTAATGGACCTGTTGCAAAGATTAACTTGTTCTCTGGGCTGAATGGGTCAACCTTGGGATCCATCTCCTTAAGAAGGAAGTATATACCAAATCCTCTTGTTCCAAGCCACTTCTTTGCAAAGTTTTCGTCAATTTTTTCTTCGCTGATTTTCCCATTAGTTAGGTTTACTCTCAAAATCTTCCCTTGGTAGCCGAACATATTTGGAACCTCCCAGATACTTTCAGAATAATTTTAGATGTTTTATGGCTAATAAACTTGACGAAAGCAAAATTATTATCAACATTGGCAAACGTTAAATACACATATTTGCATATATGAACATTGATGTATAAAAACAAAAGATTACAAAAATGGCAGCTTACATTTTACGTACACTCTCATCTGATAAGAGGGTTCCATTTCATTGTAAAAATATAAAAATAAAAATTTACCAGAATCCTTTTATTCCTTTTTCAGGAATTGGACACATCACTATCCTTCTTGCCCACAGACAGTCACCACAGCTTGGCATGTTTCCCCAGCAATCTGCATTCGTGTCTTCGACAAAACTACAGAAGTCAACAAACTGGCAATCTGTACATGAGGGATAAATGGAATTTTTGACAACAAATCTAAACCAAGTATAATCTCTGCTCGTCCATATCTCTTTGAGCGATTTTTGCTTAACATTTCCAAAGGAATGTGCATAAACCTTTTTCTCTCTGCCAAAAATTATCTCTGGATATGTGTGAAGGAAACGATAGCATGGAGCAACTTCTCCATCCCACCTTATAACTGCAACATTCTTCTCTACAAAATCACAATGTCTTTCTGTTCTTAATTGAAATTCCGGTAGCTTGAGGAGGAACTGCTTGTAAGCTTTGGCATAGAGTTCATCAATGTAGGGTTGCAAATTAACACTTCCATCGTAGACTATCTGATTCGCATGCCTCTTGTCTATTGGGATTATGTTTGAAAAAAGTAAGACATCTATGCCTAAATCTCCGAGGTACTCCTCTATCTCAACCATTTGCCGGTAATTTTCTTTTGTTATAACGACTTCCACACCTATGTGAGGGGAGTCTTTTCTTTGGCGCTTTTTTTCTTCAATAATCTTCTTTATCCTATCCACAGCAACACTTGGCATTATATGTCCAATTCTGGTTTCTTGGGTGGGTATTGTATCAAGCGAGATGTATATTAAGTCCACATCTAACTCTACAAGCTCTTTGATTCTCTTATCTGTAAGTAGGAAGCCGTTAGTGGACATCCCCAACGCATAGCCCCTTCTTTTGATCTCTCTTACCATATCCATGAAACGTGGATGAACTGTTGGTTCACCTACGCCTCCAAAATATATCATTTCAAGCTCTGGGAATTCCTCAGCATCATCGAGGATTTTTAAGAAAAGATTATAGTCCATACCCCCCTCTTCATCTTCCCAGTACTGCTTAAAACACATCTCGCATTTCAAATTGCACCGATTTGTTATTTCAATATAGAGGTACTTTAAATCGGGCTCTTTTGGAATCAAAATCAAGTTATTATCAAAGGTAAACCTGTGCATATTGTCTTTCATATCACATCACTGAATAGAAAAAAGATTCATTTGAATATATAAACTTTGGGCAGCAAATTTGACCCTTAGATTTTTAAGTTGGAGATTGATAACTTGTGCTGAGGGCCCGTAGCTTAGTCTGGATAGAGCGCCGGCCCCCGGAGCCGGAGGTCGCGGGTTCGAATCCCGCCGGGCCCGCCATCTTCAATCTTCTAATAAGCTCTGGTGGCTCTTCGTCAAAGAAAAACCCAACAAGCAGTTTGATTGAAAAACTGAGACTTATTAAAAACAAAAGCAGTCATGACACTGACATAGAGGATGTTTCTCAGTTGGTTAGGGAAAGTGTGTATGAATTGCAGTATGGCGATGTCATACCTAAGGATGATAAAAAGACCCACACAACATCTTTTTATAGGAGATGGTCGTGTGATCTATGAAGATAACGTAGTGATAGAGGAGAAGAAATGGATACCAAGAAAAAATTTGAGTATCGTGATCTTGGCACGGTTATTCCTGCTTAAACATCTGAAGAAAGAAATTGGTAAGTTGCCATGAGGTGGTATTATGGGGGACAGGTTTGAGGAGCTTGCGAAGGCTGTGTTGGGTAAGAGGGTTGTTAAGGTTGTCACTGGTCCAGATGGCTTTGATTTGGAGTTTGATGATGGCACCATTGTTGAACTCTACAATGTTGGTGCCTATGTAATAACAAACAGGGAAGAAGTTAAAAAATATGAAAAGTGTGATTAGGAGTGGTCTCAGCAGGTTTTTCTTAATTCTTCTTTCAGGAATTCTATTGGTTTAAGGATCTTAACTTGATGGTTCTTAAGCTGCAGGATTTTCTTGTTATCTCTTAGATCCAGTAAGTCATCGTCCCATGTTAGGATTACCTGAACCTTTGCTTCATAGGCAATGTCAAGTCATTTGTTGTCATCCTCATCACGGCAAAAGGTTTGGATGAATTATTTTATAAAATAAAAAGCTTGGCAGAGGTAGTGAAACCGTCACACTAATATCTCAATCCCGCTTAACTAAAAGATATTTGCTATTCCTTCGACAAATCATTTAGAGGTAGGAGTTATGAAGGTCGCTCTAATCCCTATGAGGGTTAAAGTCAACGACTTTGAAGCAAACTGGCAGGAGTTTAAAAGAAAGTTCGAGGAGGGTTTAAGATATAAACCAGACATCTTAGTTTTCCCTGAGTACTGCTTAACTGGTTTTAAAGAGTGGAACTTCAGCGAAGCAAAGCTTTACGACGAAATCGTCCAGAGGGTCAGCAAACTTGCAAAGGAGAACTCAGTTTATGTGATTTTTGGATTGGTGGAGCCTTACAAAAACTGTATTTACAACTCAGCACTTTTAATAAGCCGTGATGGAGAGATAATTCTCAAACACCGTAAGTTTCAAGAACCCATGAAATTCTGCACCGGCAACATCGTAAAAACTGCCAGAACAGAATTTGGAAAATTTGCAGTAATCATCTGTGGAGACCTTTACAACAAGCGTATAGCCAAATGGGTGAAACGTAAGAAACCTGACTACCTCTTTGTTCCTATGGACTATTCCCCCGAGAATCTCGACTTAGAGAAGGAGATTAAATGCATGAGTGAGAGAGTTGAAATTCTCGGAGTTAAGACTTTCATTGTCAACACTTATGAACATTGGAACAGCTTTGGTGGCGCTTGGGTCTTTGATAAAGATGGAAAGCTCATAGCCCAAAGTTTTAAAGATGAAATCCTGAGTTATGAGGAGGTAAGTCGAGATGGTGACTCCAAAATTTGTAACCGATAGAGTTGCATTCTCCCCAATGCCGTATCCAGATGAAATTTCAAAACTTGCTGAGGAATTCCAAGCCGTTGTAGTGCTAACTTATGAGTATGAGCTCTACTACGAGTTGGAAGAGTGGAAAGAGCATGGAGTGGAAGTTCTTTATAGCCCCATCGAAGACTTTTCAGCCCCTACGTTAGAGCAACTAATTGAAATTGTTAGATGGATTGATGAAAGAGCTAAAGAAGGAAAGAAAGTGTTAATTCACTGCTTTGGGGGAAGTGGAAGAAGTGGGACAATTGCAGTTGCCTACCTAATGTATTCCCAAGGTTTAAGTTTGAGGAATGCTCTCATAAGGGTTCGCTCACTTAAGCCCTCAGCCGTTGAAACTTGGAGTCAAATGAACATTCTTAGGAAGTTTGAGGAATTTTTGAAGAAACACTCTATTGATTGACCTTTTTAAAAGAGAACTTACCCCCTTCTTCTTCCTTTGCCTTTCCTATAAGAAATTCAAATATCTCCGGACTGAATTCTGGCGTTAGAGCTTTTGATATGATAACATCCTCAACTATACCCTTTTTAGTTACCTGACTCTTAAAGTCAATCACATAATCACTTATATCGACAACTCTGGCAACAAAATGCTTGGAGACAGCGTCTTTGTTGACCAAGAGAATCGTTACAGAATTAGGAAACATATCCATGAACTTTGCTAAGTCAAAGTACAGCAACTTTAGTGCAGTGTTCTCTCCAAAGAAAAATGCCAACCCATCTAATGTATATACAACCCTAACCAGCAGTCTATCGTTTAAATTTGGGAGTACTTTCTCCTGATATATTAAAAACGTCTTTGGGTTAAGGGTTTCCTCCCCTACATGACCTGAAAAGGTATACACGAATGGATGTTGTGGCGGACTGCCATATCTTGATGAGAAGTAATCTATAACAAAGAGATTACCTTTTTTCCTTCAGAAATTAAATCCAAACCCGCAAATTGAGCTCCTCGTATAAGCCTGCCAATAGGATAACTGTAATTGGAAACTATTCCCAAGTCACCTTTTTTAATTCTCTTTGCGAGAATATGTAACGCAAAATACTGAGCAAAGGAATATGTGTCATACAATATAGCCATTGCAGAACCTTGTGATAACCCTCCACCCATAACTTCATCCAATTCGTCATAAAGTGTTTTCACAACCACATGACTCACCTCACGCCATTTTAATAGAATTGCAGACTTTCAAAATAAAAAAACTTTTTGTAAAAATAAATGCAACCAATTAAACCATATTCGAAAATTAAACCAAATTGCAAAAGTCCATTTTGAATTCCAAAACATCGGGGGGTCTATTTAGCTTGCCATAATATCGAGTTATAGTCTGAAATAATAGAAAGAAAAAATCAAATGTTAACTATTAATCCATCATAGGCGACCCTAACTCTGTCTCCATATCTCTTTTTAACATATGTCAGGAGTTGGAGAAAAGGCAGATTTCTATGGGATATATGGGATAGGTAAACCTTTTCAGCAACTTCGAGTCCGATCTCAGCCCCTTCATCGACGTTATTGTGATAAGGATCATCAACACCGGGAGCATAAGTGGCATCAACTACAGCCACTCTTGGAGGTTTTTTCTTCAAGATATCTAAAGTTTCTGGAGGAATGCCTTTTGTGTCATAGAGAAGGGCAAATCTTTCCCCATCTTCCTCAATTAAAAAGCCTACAGTTTCAACTTCGTGATTTAACTTAAGAGCAGTGATTCTTAAGGAGTCAATCTTCAAAACATCGCCAGCTTTTATTGTCTTTGGCCTTAGATTCTTTGGGTCATTCAAGATTAGTGCATCTGCATGACCTTTTGGAGCATAAAGCTCTGTTTTTTGTGCCATCCATCTGAGCTTATATAGGCCATAAATGTGGTCGTGATGCCAGTGTGTAAGAAGAATGGCCTTAAGAGGAACGTGGAGGAGGTCTCTTATGTCCGTTCCAACATCAATCAAAATTGCTTCGTTGTTTTTGGTTATCACTGCCAATGTTGAAGGTTTTCTTTGAGCAAAACCCAATCTGCGTGCTTCTTCACATGTTTTACACATGCAGAGATGGGCTGGAATTCCCTCAGACCCTCCGGTTCCAATGAAATAGATTATCATCCAACCACCTGTTTTACAGCAGTTAAATACTCATTTAAATCTTTCTGAATTTGACCTTTAAAACATCGGTATACCATCTAAAACCGCTTTCATCAACTAAATGGAATTCAAAAGGATGGTCATAAGGTAAATTAGCTTTCTCCTCTATCCTAACAATAATAGAAGCTTTCTCTCTTACGCTTTTGGGCACTCTTTTAGCTTTTATCAAAATATCAACATCACTCCCGGCCGTGAACTTCCCTTCAATCACGCTACCAAATACATAAATCTCACATTCACCCAGAATCTCCTCACACGCTTTTTTTATCGAGGGGAGATAACGTTCATAATTTCTTATCATGTCATACCTTTGTTTTCCTTTCTTGAGCAGCCAGGCTCTTATGTTCGTCATATTCACACCACCAGACTTCTTGCAAATCGAAGAACTGATTCAGCTGCAGCTTTTATGGCTTCGGCATCATAATCCTTATACACCACAGGTTCATATCTCGTATCTATGTACGCATCTTCCAATGCCTTGATGTCATTTCTGTGCTCTCTTATAAATTTCCTAACTTTTTCTTCCTTTCCAAATGCTTCACCCAGTGATTCAAGCAGTAATCTAATTGAATGAGTTTTAAGCTTTTGTCCGGTGTATTCAAGCAAAATGGCTTTCAGCTCAAGCTGAACGGCCTGTTCAAAATTGAAGGAAGCTATATCATATTCACCTTTTTTAAATAGGTATTCTCCAGACTCCCAAAGCACCCTCGCCCTTCTCCTTAGAATTTCAACTTCCTCGTAATGCAACGACATCACCAAAAGGACTTTTAACCCCGAATCTTAATAAATTTTGGTGGAAATGAAGCTCATAGCCGATATGATGCTTGGCCGTTTAGCAAGGTGGTTAAGACTTTACGGCTATGATACGGTGTATGGGATTAAAGATGATAATAGGATTATCGAAATTGCCGAGAAAGAAGAGAGAATAATTCTCACACGAGATGAAGAGCTCGCAAAGAGGGCAAAGAATGCTATTTTGATAAAATCAAACAAATTTGAAGAGCAGATAAGACAGCTTATGGAGCTTGGATTCACATTCAATGAGCTGTTTCCAGAGAATGCAAGATGTCCAAAGTGCAATGGTCTGATAAAAGAGATACCCAAAGAGAAGATAAAAGATAAAGTTCCCCCAGGAGTTTATGAGAAATACAACAAATTCTATATCTGCACTGAATGCGGTCAAATTTACTGGCCTGGAAGACAATGGGAAGAAATGGTAAGGATGGATAAAAAACTAAGAAACCAAATCTAACCCAAAGGATGATGACATGCCACGAAATGATCCTTTCCAATTTCTACTAACTCCGGTTCTTTTATTCTGCATTCCTCTGTTGCAAAAGGACATCTTGGGTGGAATCTACATCCACTCGGTGGATTAACGGCATTGGGAACTTCTCCTGTTATTTGTATTTTCCTCCTTTTTTCTCTCTTTACTATTGAGGGCACTGCCTGAATTAAAGCTAAGGTATATGGATGGGCAGGGTTTTTGAGGACTTCATTGGTTGGCCCTACTTCAACAATTTTGCCAAGATACATTACCGCTATTCTGTCAGCTATGAGTTTTGCAACAGCTATGTCGTGGGTTATAAAGAGCATACTCAAGTGATATTCCTCTCTAAAGCTTTCCAGAAGCTCTAAAATTGACGCTCTCATCGAAACATCTATCATTGAAACTGCTTCATCAGCGACTACAAATGCTGGCTTTAAAATCATTGCCCTCGCTATGACAACCCTCTGTCTTTGCCCACCGCTCAAGTGGTGAGGATAGCGCTCATAAAATTCATCCTCAGGAGTTAAACCAACCCTTCTAAGCATTTTTAGAGCGAGTTCTTTAGCTTCTTCTTTCTCAGCAAGGCCATGAATTAGTAGGGGATGGGCTATAGCATCCCCAATCTTCATTCTTGGACTTAAGCTTGCATATGGATCTTGAAATACCATCTGCATTTTCCTTCTTACACTTCTCAGCTCGTCTTGACTGAGCTTTGTAATGTCAACATCTTCAAATATTATCTTTCCGTCTGTAGGTTCAATTAACCTAAGAATTACTCTCCCAGTAGTGGTCTTTCCACACCCACTTTCACCAATTAAGGCTAAAGTTTCACCCTTCCTTACCTCAAAACTTATTCCATCGACAGCTCTTACGTATTTTTGAGGTGCCCTCTTAAGGGTCTCAAGAATTCCTCGCTTAACTGGAAAATACTTTTTCAAATTCTCAACTCTAAGCAAAGCTTTCATTTTTATCACCCATACAGATGACAAGCCACATAGTGTTCTTTTTCAATCTCCATAGTTTTAGGCTCTTTTACATTACATATTCCTTCTTTGAATGCCGGGCACCTTGGGTGAAATCTGCACCCACTCGGTGGGTTTCTAAGATCTGGTGGGTAGCCTGGGATTGCTTTTATTTCTTTCTCACTCCACAAGTCTGGAACACTATTAAGCAGAGCTCTTGTATAGGGATGAAGAGGGTTCTCTACAATCTGCTCAACTCTCCCAAACTCAACGAGCTTCCCTGCATACATAACCGCTATCTTATCGCTCCGTTCAACAGCTAAGGAGATATCGTGGGTAACAAAAAATATACTCGTTCCCTCCTCCTTAAGGACTTTTAGTAGATCCATAATGGAATCTTGAACAACAACATCTAAGGCTGTTGTAGGTTCGTCAGCTATTAATAGCTTGGGATTGAACGCCATTGCCATGGCAATAGCGATTCTTTGTCTCTGGCCACCTGAGAGCTGATGAGGGTAATAGTTAATTCTATCCTCAGGGAGGTTAACCTTTCTAAGTAATTCCTTTGCCCGTTCATATGCTTCCTCCTTGTCAATCCCATGTTCAGTCATAACCTCAGCTATTTGGTCTCCAACTTTTCTTAATGGGTCTAAACTTGTCATGGGGTCTTGGAAGACCATGCTGATTTCTTTTCCTCGGATATCTCTCATTTCTTCTTTTGTCAAAGAAAGGAGGTCTCTTCCTTCAAATATGACCTGCCCATTGACTATTCTGCCGGGGGATGGGACTAAATTGAGTATCGCATAAGCAACGGTAGATTTTCCGCTTCCGCTTTCTCCTACGAAGGTTATCCATTCCTTTTTCCCAATAGTGAACGAAACATCTTCAACAGCTTTAACTGTCCCAGCCAAAGTGAAGTAGTAAACGCTAAGATTTTTGACCTCAAGCAGCATTTTCATCACCTCGTTGCAAGAGAGATTCTTTCACTCAAGGCCTCTCCAATTAGTGCAAATGCCATTGCAAAGAGCATTATCATGATTCCTGGGAAGAATACCAGCCACCAGTAGCCATCGAGCAAGAATGGCTGACCTACCCTTAGGTCATATCCCCAATCCGGAGTGGGTGGTGTTACAGATAAGCCTAAGAAGCTCAAACCTGCCTCTGTTAGTATTGCGTCAGCAACACTCAAAGTAAATACAACCAAAATCGTTGGAGCCAAATTTGGAAGGATGTATTTGAACATTATTTCCCTGTTTTTTGCTCCTAAAGCTCTTGCAGCCTCGACAAAAAGCTGACCTTTTAAACTCAAGGTCTGTCCTCTTACCATTCTGAAGTACGTAGGAACGTATACAAACGAAATCGCTATTGCAGTATTTATTGGACTTGGGCCCAGAACCACAGCAATAACTATTGCCAATATAAGAGCTGGAAATGCATAGATACTGTCCATTATCACGCTTAATACTCTATCAATCTTTCCACCATAGTAACCGGAGATTAGGCCCATAGGAATTCCAATGCTCATTGAAAGTATTGTAGCGACCAGAACTACATAGAGGACTATTCTTGAACCCCACACTATTCTTGAAAACACATCTTGACCAAGTCTATTTGTTCCCATTAGATGCTTAGAGCCAGGAGGAACAAATGTATCATCACTTGTTGCTGTGGGGTCATAAGGAGCTATAAAAGGGGCAAAAATTGCCATTACGATTACAATTATCACAATTGCCAAACCAAAGAGTAACAAGCCCCTTCCGGGCTTTTTTTCAAAGATAAAGTGCGAAATTTTTGTTATTATTTCCATTTCAACCACCTCAATATTTCACCCTCGGATCCAGCAGAGCATAGATTATGTCAACTATCAAGCTGATTAAGCCTACGAAGAATGCGAAAAACACTACTGCACCTTGAATAGCATTGTAATCCCTATAGTCTATTCTATCAACTATGAAAGTTCCCATTCCAGGCCAGCTGAAAGTTGTTTCTGTTAAAACTGCACCACCCAATAGAATTGCAAATTGGAGACCCATCAAAGTTATTATCGGTATAAAGGCGTTTTTTAGTGCATAAAGAGTAACTTTCCAATCTCTAACACCTCTCGCATGGTATGACCGAATGAAATCCTGACTCAAAACGTCAACCATGTTATTCCTGACAAGTCTTGTGTAAGCACCGCTCAGGACAATTCCCAAAGTTAAGCTTGGAAGAATTAGATGTCTAATTGCACTAATGAATGCTTCCCAATTTCCTGTTATTATGCTGTCTAAAACGTAAAGCCCAGTTATTCTGTGCAGTTCTATTCCCGGATCTATCCTTCCAGATGTTGGTAAAATGTGGAAATGTACACCAAAGATATACTGGAGCATCATTCCAAACCATGGAATAAAGAGGGTGTATGCAACTATGCTGTAGATTCTCATTGATGTATCGACCTTGCTTCCTTTTTTCATTGCGGCTACAACTCCAGTTATTAAACCCAAAAGAACACTCACTGTAAATGAAAATATTGTCAACTCTAAAGTAGCAGGAAATCTCAGCTTTAGATACTCAACGACAGGTTTACCCATTGGAAATGCCAAAGTTACTCCGAAATCTCCATGAAGCATTTTCCAGAGATAATCAAAATATTGAACATAGAGAGGTTTATCTAAACCAGCCATAGCCCTCAAATGCTCAAGCTGCTCAGGTGAAATACTTTTAGTTCCAACAACAGCTAAAATTGGATCACCAGGAAGAATTCTCAAGAAGATAAAAACAATCGTATAGAGAATCAGAATCGTCGGAATTATCATAAGAGCTCTTATTATAATGTATTGACCCACTCCTCTTGCCATTTGAACCACCTCATAAAAGGAGAAAATTAAAAAGAAAAGGTTCAAGATTCCTTATAAAGTGTGGAGTACTTGAATATCATGTCTGGACCTATTTCAACACCCTTGACTTTTGGACTCGTTACCACGAAGAGCTTTCCTTGGATAAGGGGTATGTAAGGTACATCTTCTGCAAGAATCTTTTGAACCTGTTCATAGAGCTTTGCTCTCTCATTTTGATCTGTCAAGGTCTGGGCTTTGGTCAAGAGCTCATCCACAGTTGGGTTTGCATAACCAGTTCCTGACCAGCTGTTGGCAGTGCTCTTAAGGAACGGTGTTGTGTAGTCATCTGGGTCAAGATAATCTGGATACCAGCCAAGCAGATATACCTGTAACTGTCCTTTTCTGATGTAATCCACATAAGTTCCCCACTCAGCGCTCTTGATTGTAACCTTAATTGCTCCGGTTTTCTCCCACTGCTCCTTGAGAACCTGAGCCAAATCTGCCTCTGTATCACCGTAATGAGTTGGTGTATACCAGAGCTCAATTTGGAGTGGATTGCTTTCATCATAGCCAGCTTCTTTGAGAAGCTTCTTTGCAAGGTCAATGTTTGTATCACCATATTTCTCTTTGAACACATCAATGTGGGACCACATTCCGTTTGGAATCATGCTGTAAAGAGGCTCAACAGTTCCTCTGAAGACTTTATTTGCTATGTCTTGCCTGTCAATGGCAGCAGCTAAGGCCTGTCTTACTTTGACCTCTTTAGTTGGATTAACTTTTGTGTTCAAGCAGACGTATCTTATGAATCCTCCAGGAACTTCAATGACGTTGAACTTTTCTTCTTTCTTCAAGCTCTCAATGTCTGTTGGTTTGAGAGTTCTCCAAGCTATGTCAATTTCACCATTCTGTAGCGCTAATCTCATTGTTGATGCATCCCTATAGAACTTTATTACGATTCTCTTTGTCTTTGGAGGTTCTCCATAATAGTACGGATTTGCTTCAAGAACCAGTTCCTCATCTCTAACCCACTTGACAATCTTATATGGCCCAGCTCCACCAGCAGTTTGATCAGAATCAATTGCATCGGGCTTATAGTTTGGATGGACTGGGAAATAGGGGGGTGTCGTTAGTAAGGCCAAGAAATAAGATGTAGGCTGCTTTAGATAGAACACGACGGTATAATCATCCTTAGCTTCAACTTTCTCTACAAAATCGGTGACAAGCCACGCAGGATCTCCATTTATCTTCATAACCCTTTCGATGCTCCTAACAACATCTTTAGCCGTTAGAGGAGTTCCATCTGCAAACTTGAGATCCTTTCTAAGATAAAATGTCCAAACCTTTGAGTCTTCACTAACTTCCCATTTTTCGGCAAGTGCAGGTTCGATCTCCAGAGTCCCCGGCTTGTACTTAACTAAACCTTCCATTATATTATTGAGCACTTCCCATGTGTAGAAGTCATAGGCATTTGATGGATCTATGTCTGTAACTTTGTCTGTAACTCCTATAACAATTTGTTCAGCATATTGAGCACCGGATGTTGATGCTTGGGTGGATGTCGTTTCTTTTCCACCTATACATCCACTGGCTACTATGGAAAAAACAAAAATAGACACCAACACCAAAGATAGGGCTATCTTCTTCATTGAAGTCCACCAATGATTAATTAGATATATCAGTGGATTTAAATGTTTTGTGGAATGTCAATGTTAAAGAAATTAAGTTGGATATTCAGGTTTACATTCAAGTAAATGCTATAAAATATCTGAAATATTATTTCAATTGTTGAATAATTTTCAGTTTGAAATGAAAACCAATGGACAAATACATATGAATGAAAAAACACTCATAGGTTAATGCTTATAAATTCAAACTATTAAATTATCAGGGAGAATCATGAAGTTCCAAAACTGGAAACCTTTTTACATGGAGATTATTGAAGAGATGGGATATGACACAAGCAAGGACAGGGAATCAGCTAAAATTCTCCAAAATCTACTTCTCAAAAATAAAAACTACATAAAAGTTGATTTTTTGAAAGAGATGCTTGAAGGAAGGAAAGTATATATTTTTGGAGCTGGACCAAGTTTGGAGCTTGCTCTTAAATATCTCTCTTTTCATGATGGAGTAACGATTGCAGCCGACGGTGCAACTTCTGCTCTCTTGCAATTTGAAGTAATTCCAAATATCATTGTTACAGACCTTGATGGAAATTTTGAAGATATAAAGAAAGCTGACATGCTTGGAGCTTACATTGTGGTTCATGCTCATGGAGATAACATTGAGAAGATAAGAAAATACGTCCCACAGCTTGGAAAGGTTCTTGGCACATGCCAAACAGAACCTTTAGACATAGTTTACAACTTCGGCGGCTTTACAGATGGGGACAGAGCTGCTTTCTTAGCAGAAGAACTTGGAGCAAAAGAAATAGTTTTGGTTGGATTTGATTTTGGGGACATAGTCGGAAAGTGGAGCAAGCCATATCTGAGGGAACACGCGCCCATCTGGGAATCAAAGAGAAAAAAGTTTGAATTTGCCCAAAGGTTATTAGAGTGGTTGAAAAAGAATGGAAAAGCGAAGATGAGGCGTATAGTATGTCATCCACTTTATTATGCAATGTCTGAATGCTACATTGAAAGGTAGCTCAGACACTCCCGTACTCATCATATATCAGATGCTGACCTCCTCCCTTTTGCGAGGGTTCCAACGAGTTAACCCCTCGCCATTGACAGGGAGGTTTGAGGGGCTTCATAGCCTAACTTCAGCCCCTCGGGGACGGTCTTGCCCCCGTTACCCCTACCTCCCGCAAGAGCGGGAAGGCTCAGGGTTATCGCTTAGAGGCCACTTTTTGGAGTCTTTATGGCCACGCCGGGTGGCGTGGAAAGTGGACGCCTATCGGCGTCGCCTATCCAAACGGATAGGCCATGATGAAACTCTTTGAAAGGGTTTGTCCTCGGTGGCCTCTTCGAGGCCTTACTACGTTCAAGAGTTTAAAAGAGTTCCGGTGCTTAAAGGCTAATTGGGTAGTGGTTCGTACCCCGCCCTAAAGGGCGAGACTTGAAAAAAGAAAAATCACAACTCTCTGAGCTTTTTGACTTTGTTTCCTTTTATATCAATATATCCACCCTTCTCAAGCTCCCTTAGAATGCTGTAAATAGACTTCTCGGTTGCATTGATTACCATTACTCCTTTTTCCGTTGGAATTTCAAGAGGAAAAGCTTTCAAAAAGACCTCAATAAGAGCATTTAAAGGTATCTTTTCATCTCCAAGAGCCTTTAGGATTTCATTGGCGACAATGGACTTTCCAATCAAAGCAAAGTACACATTCATGACATCTTTCTCTGGGAAATACTTTGCTGCGATGTGCAAGGCTCGATTTATTCTCTCAATCCTAAATTCCCTTATTTCAATCTCCCACTCAGGAACTAAATCGATAAAAGCAAACTGCTTTGCAATTTTTTCCACAACATCAAGTTGCTTTGCCAATTCATAAGGGAAGCGGAACTGGAACTTGAGCTTTGTGACATCAATACCCTCCTTCAGCTTTACCTTGTTCTCCTCAATATCCAGAGCAGAGTTCCTCATGAGCTGATCTATTATATCAGCCATCCAGTAGCCCTCACTCAATAAATTCTCGAGGGTGTCGCCTTCTTTCAAATGTTCAAGAGCATGATTAAGCTGCTCCTTAAACGACTGAAATCCTTTCAGGATAACTTCCCTTTCTTCACCGCTTAGAGCATCAATCTGCGCTTTAATTTCTTCAAGGGTTCCCTCAATCATGTATCCAATGAATGTCTCATAACCCAGCCTTTCTTTAACTTCAAATTTTATTCCGTCAGCTCTCAGCTCGCTAATAAAGGCATTTTTTACAGCTTCATTTTTGGTTGTGAATCTCATATACTCACCAAAAACGGAAAGGATAAAAAGACTTATAGACTTTTGCATGATAGGTGGTAATATGAGCGAGCCTTTGCTTGATGAGACCCTTAAGAAGTGGAAAAATAAGAAAGTTGCCTTAGCAGTTAACAGCGAGCACTCATTTATCGGAATCCTCAGGGATTTTGATGAAGAGTCAATTCTGCTGGAAAACGTGACAGATGTGGTTGGAAACAAGGGAAAAGAGCTGTTAGTCAAAATTGACGATGTAAGCTGGATAATGCTCATGGAGTGGTAAATATGAAAGCTGTTGCATTTGTGGGGTATAAGAAGAGCGGAAAAACCTCAGCATTGGAGAACGTTGCCAAGATACTAAAAGAGAGGGGATATAAAATAGGCATAGCAAAGAGCATGCACACAAATTTTGATAAAGAAGGAAGCGATACATGGAGATTCGAGCAGATAGCTGATTATGTTCTTGTGAAAGCCCAAGACACTGATGCTCTTCTCTTCAAAGCGGAGGGTATAAATGCATTCTTCTCATTTATGCCAGAAGTAGATTTCCTTTTACTCGAAGGATTTAAGAGCATAAAGCACGTACCCAAGGTCATCTGTGCCAGAAATGAAAGTGATGTCAAAGAGCTGAACGACGGGCTTGCTATAGCCGTGAGTGGGGTTATAGCCAACAAAAAGAGTGGAGAGATTGATGGCTTGCCAATAATAAATGCCCTTGAGGAGCCAGAGAAGCTCGCTAACTTGATTGAGAAAAAAGCTTTCATGCTCCCAAACATTGACTGCCACATGTGCGGATTCACATGCTATGAAATGGCAAAGCTCATCGTTAAAGGTGAAAAAACCATTAACGACTGTAAGGTCATAAGCTCGAAGCCAAAAGTCGTCGTTAAGATTGATGGAAAACTTCTTCCAATGAAGGACTGGGTGCAAGAGATGGTAGAGAAAACGATACGGGGCTTGCTCTCGTCAATGAAGGGATACAGAGACGGAAAGATCGAGATTAAGATTGAATGATCTTAACTTTCACCTCCTTAATCTTCCAAAATAAATGCTCCATAATTCCCTTTGCTGTCCACAACGCCAAAGTCTAATTCCTCTGTACATCACTGTCTTCTTGTTTTCCCAACAGAAAGCCGCTAAAATTATGAATAAATGTTCATGTTTGATGATTAACTTCATGGATGTTCATTTTTTGTCAATAGCAGTTAATTTTTCTGTTCATTAATGACCGTTTTAATACAAAAACGTTTAAATATTTAACA
>Ga0190313_1000271_pt1 | contig 32445 bp, 27 predicted proteins | sample 4870071011_MG_FD_169989 | JGI IMG/M metagenome (GOLD analysis project Ga0190313, IMG submission 169989) | Hydrothermal vent sediment bacterial communities from Southern Trench, Guaymas Basin, Mexico - 4870-07-10-11_MG | ecosystem: Environmental > Aquatic > Marine > Hydrothermal vents > Sediment ... | reverse complement strand
GGCGCAGTCAGGTTAATAGATCTCAGGATAGCGAGGATAAGCCCGGACGCGAAAAACCTACTATTACAAAGCCCAGTCGATCCGAAGTTCATCAACAAGTATAGGCTCTACTGGTTCATCATACTCTCTGGGGAGAATATCAGAAACGGAAACCTGACATATCCTGTTGGAAGCTTTCTCGTGGATGCCGAGACGGGCGAGGTGGCGGCCGCAACTTACTACACGACGCTGCCGAGCATGAAGTGGCAGACAGTCTTCGCCAGATTAAACTACAGCTCGGCGGAGAATCTGAAGGTCGAAAACATGACGATCACGGTATGCCCTAAGTTCGCCTACGAGTTCCCTCCGCCTGAAGACTCTTTGATCAAGCCTATAATACGGCTCTCATGCTTCCCAATGGTAATCGAAAACGTCGTCATCGTTAAGCCCGGGGAGTCCGGCAAGATAAATCTAGAGATTAAACCAATCAACATCGTCTCCGACGTTATTCTGAGCTTTGAAGTAGTTGATCCGCTTGGAGATCAAGGCATTCCAAAGGAGCTGGTACCTCCCCCCTCCGAGGCGGTAGCTAAAAATGGCTCATCGATCAACGTGCCATTATCGATTAAAGCCCCTCAAAACGTCGGTCAAAGAACATATCTAATAGGGCTCGACGTTTACTGGAGAATGCCAGACTGGAGCCATCACCTGAAGGCTCAGACATACTTCCTACTCAGCATCTGGGATCAAGGCGGGGAGTGGCCTCGGCCGCCGAGCAGACTACTCACCGGACTAAAACCAAGCTGATACAATATCCTAGCTCCAGAATAAGGATCGTGGAATTAGGGTATTGGGTGCGGGCCCGCCGGGATTCGAACCCGGGACCTTCGGCTCCGGAGGCCGACGCCCTATCCAAGCTAGGCCACGGGCCCCGTTTTATGGCTTTGATGGGCTTGGGTTTATAGGTTATTGTATGTCATGTTTAGGCTGGTTTGGGGGCTTTCTGGAGGATGATCGGCAGGTCTGCCATCCCCTATGAGGAGAAGTGGGTTCGCCGCTGGGCTGAGGCTAGGATCTTTGAGGCCGATCCTAAGCCTGATGCTCCCAAGGTCTTTGTCTGCGTCCCCTACTCCTATCAGAATGCCCCGCTTCATCTAGGCCACGGCTTCACCTATACTCGAGGAGATGCTTATGCTAGGTTTAAGCGGATGCAGGGATATAACGTCCTCTTCCCATGGGCTTGGCACTGGACCGGCGAGGCGGTCGCGGGAACCTGCGAGAGGCTGAAGCGTGGAGATGAGGCTGTTAGAAGAATGCTCGTCGAGATAGACGGCGTCCCCGAAGAGGTCCTCGATAAATTCACCGACCCAGCCTATGTTACGAGATATTACACCGAGGAGAATCGGGAGGTCGTCAAGGCTATGGGCTTCTCGATAGACTGGAGGCGGGAGTTCTATACGACGGACCTCCACCCATATTATAGCAAGTTCATCCAGTGGCAGTATATCACCCTGAAGAAGCTCGGCTACGTAACGATGGGAAGGCATCCGGTCGTCTGGTGTCCTAAATGCGAGAGCCCGACCGGAGATCATGATAGGCTGGTTGGCGAAGGCGTCTCGCCCGAAGAATATACGCTGGTCTACTTCAAGCTAGATGAATACGACGCGTTTCTGGCAGCTGCAACCCTTAGACCGGAGACGATCTTCGGCGTAACCAATATCTGGGTTAATCCTGAGAGCGTCTATGCCTTGATAGAGGCGGATGGTCAAAGGCTCATAGTCTCGAGGGAGGCTGCTGAGAAGCTAAAGCATCAGATGAAGGTCAAGGTCTTGAGGGAGATCGAGGCCGACGAGCTTATAGGAAAGTATGCCGAGACGCCTCTAACCGGCGTAAGGGTCCCGGTCCTGCCCGCAGACCTAGTCGATCCAAAATTCGGATCGGGAGTCGTTTATAGCGTTCCGGCCCACGCGCCCTACGACTACGCCGGGGTAATCGCTCTTAAGAGGAATGAGGAGAGGTTGAGGAAATACGGGATAAGGGAGGTCGTCGAGTCGATCAAACCCATCTCGATAATCAGGGTTCCGGGCTATGGCGAGTATCCGGCTGTCGAGGAGGTGGAGAGGCTGGGAATAACATCCGACACGGATCCGAGGCTCGACGACGCCACGAAGACGATCTACTCTAAGGAGTTTCATAGCGGAGTCCTGAAGGAGAATTGCGGAGAATATGCCGGGAAGACTGTAGCCGAGGCCAGAGATCTGGTGAAGGAGAGGCTTATAGAACTCGGGCTTGGAGGCGTCATGTGGGAGCTTCCGGAGAAGGTCGTATGCAGATGCGGAACCGAGACGATAGTCAAGATAGTCGAGAACCAGTGGTTCCTAAGATACTCCGATCCAGAGTGGAAGGAGAAGGTTAAGCAGCATATCATGGAGATGAACATCTATCCGGAGGAGGCGAGGCAATGGTTCCTAAACGTCGTAGACTGGCTCAGAGACTGGGCATGCGCCAGGAAGACGGGCCTCGGAACGAGGCTACCATGGGATCCGGAGTGGATCGTCGAGACCCTTAGCGACTCGACGATATATCCAGCCCTCTATACGATAAGCAAGTATCTGAATCTCGGGATGGTTAAGCCCGATCAGCTTACGGTGGAGGTCCTCGACTACGTCTTCCGCGGGATAGGCGATCCGGCCGAGATCTCGAGGAAGGTCGGCATCGAAGAATCTATCTTAAGGCAGATGAGGGAGGAGTTCCTATACTGGTATCCTGTCGATATGCGGATCTCCGCGAAGGAGCTTGTTCCTAATCACCTCACCTTCTACCTCTTCCAGCATGTCGCGATCTTCGAGCCGAGGCTCTGGCCGAGGGGGATTGGCGTAAACGGGATGGTTAAGATCGAGGGGGAGAAGATGTCGAAGAGCAAAGGCAACTTCATCCCCTTGAAGAAGGCGATCCAGCTATATGGAGCCGATACCACCAGGGCAACCCTCCTCCTAGCAGCCGAGGATCTAGACGATCCCGATTGGAGGGATAAGAATGCTAGAGAGGTTAGAAGCATGCTCGACATAATCCTGAGAACATGCAGAGAGGTAGCATCCACAGATTCTTCCAAATCGACCGAGATGGACTCATGGCTTCTCTCGATCCTCCAGAAGAGGATAAAGAGCATAACGTCGGCTATGGAGAACTTGAAGACTAGGACTGCGATCTCCGAAGCGCTCTACGGGTTATACAACGACTGGAGATGGTATCTTAGGAGGAATGGCGGAGCCATCGGAGAGGCTGCGAGAAGATTCGTGGAGGAGTGGGTTAAGCTCCTCGCACCATTCATACCATTCACCGCGGAAGAATGCTGGAGCATCCTAGGTAAAAACAGCCTCGTATCCGTCGAGCGATGGCCCGAGCCGGATGAAAGCCTCATAGACGAGGCGAGGGAGCTGGAAGAAGATCTTCTCAAGAGGCTCATGGAGGACATCAGAAGCATAATCGAGGTATATGGTAAAAAGCCCCAGAAGATAATCATCTACGTAGCGGCAGACGAAAAAAGAAAAGTCCTAGACAAGGCTCTAGAAATACTGAACTCCAAGCCAAAGAATCCGATAGGAGAATTGATAAAATGGATGATCTCCCAAAACATCGTCGAGCGGAGGAAAGCCCCAACCCTAGCCAAGCTGATATTCGACACGCTCACAGCATACACCTCAAACTATAAGCCCGAAACCCTGAGAAAGGTTGCGGAGAACGAGCTATCCTTCTATCATAAGGCGGCCGAATTCCTCGAACAAGAATTCTCAGCCAAGATCGAGGTATATCGAGAGGGGGAGCCGGAGATCTATGATCCGAAGAATAAGGCCAGTTCAGCCCTACCCCTCCGTCCAGGAATCTACCTAGAATAGAGGCTCGAGATGCGTCAACAGATAAGAATAGACGTTCTAAGGGATGCTCGAATAGATCTAAAATTCCTCCTAAACCGAGGCTATAACAAGCCGTCGGCGCTAAAGCTGGTGGGAGATAGATATCAGCTGAATAGGGCTGAGCGATCAATCCTCTTCAGATCGGTCTTCCCAGATCGGGAGGCGGAATTGATAAAATCCAAGCAGGTTGATGTAAGCATGCTGAGAGGTCGAAGGATCCTGATAGACGGGTTCAACGTATTAAACACGGTCGAGGCTATCCTCCGAGGAGACATGCTAATCCTATGCGATGACGGGGTCTTAAGAGACTTCGCCGAGATCCATTCAAAATACAGGTTTAGCGAGCTGACAAGAAAAGCTCTCGAGAAGATTCTAGAGTTCCTGAAAGATAATGATGTCTCGGAAGCCGAAATACTTTATGAGAGTCAGATCAGTAGAAGCGGAGAGATCGCCTCCCTGACCAGGCGGATGATTACAAACTATAACCTCGTGGGGACGGCCAGAACCCTGAAGACAGTTGATTCGTTTCTAGCACGATCCGACGAGATCATAGCGACGAGCGACTCGGTAATCCTACTGCGATGCAGATCTTTCATAGACATTCCTATGAATCTGGATATAATTGAGCGGGCGGAGATAATCAGGCTCGATTAAAACCCGTCCTAGACTATTGGTATGATCTTCGGTATCGGGCTATCGGGCAGCTTCACGGCATAGAGCGGAGTTCTAGGCTTAACCCCGTAAAGCAGTATGCATCCATGCCTCCGCATAATCTTAAGATGGATACCTGCTATCGGCGCAAGCATTTCCGAGAGCCAGGGCTTGACGGGTTTTAGCAGCCATAGAGCCAAGCCTCCCCTCCTCCTTATACGATCCTGAGCCATATGTAGAAGATCTATCGCCTTCTCCCCATAAAGCCGGACTATCCTATCGACACCGTAAACCCTTATCGGAGGCTTGCCAAACTCCTCGATAAGCGATTCAACCACCTCGCTAAGCCTTCTACCCACCTCTTCATCAGGCTTCATCTGAATTACGTTAGACAACCTCTCCTCCCAGACATCCGATTCGACGACTATGCGCATATATCGCTGGAAATCCTTCTCATCAACGCCGTATAGTTTTCCGAGCTCGACCAAGTCTTTTACAGTTACTCCTCCGCTAGGCACTATTATACACGGTCTCCCCCTAAGAATATAGCTTGCGACAACCGGAGCCGTTATGATGCTATACTCCCTATAGGTTAGCTTTGCATCGATCTCGAATAGTATGGTCGACCCATCGGGATATCCTCCGATTTCTCGATCGAGATCAGGTATCCCAGTCGTGTAGCCTCCGGGAGGATCCGGCGGATACTCTATCCTCCGGTATGCGATATTTCCATCAATCCTTACTGGTGGCAGGACTTTAAACCCTCGGTATAACGTAAAGCAGGCATCCGGGTTCCTAAGCTCGGATCCTCTAAGCTTTACGATCGTTAGCTCTCTTGCGAGCTTATCTTCAAGCCTATGCGTCCTCAGATGGATCACGCCCTCAGCTATGAAATCCTCATGGCTATACCCTTGCCCCACATCTCCGGTTTTCATCTCCTTGATTATTATCGTCGTGCAGTTAAGCTCTCTAACAATCTTCGAGAGAACAGTATGGAGGAAGATCCTCGCCTCACCCTCACTCTTAAACATCTGGCTAATAGCCGTATAGGAGTCTATCACAAGCCTCCTCGCATCAATCTCCTCAATAGCCTCAAGCAAAGTATTCGCTATCGATGGGATACCAGGCTCCAGAAGGGTTGGAAGAGCAACATACTTAAACAACCCCCTATCTCTAAGCTTCCCAAAGTCCATCCCAAACCTCAGCATATACTCATAAAACCTCCTCTCATCCTCGATCATCGAACCATATACGCCGGGCTCCCCATACCTGACTACGCCATTATAGATGAAGCTGGCCGCAAAAACAGTCTTACCGGTCCCCGGAGCACCAGATACGACAATAAGTCCTCCCCTTGGAAATCCCTCAATAATCTCATCAAGCCCCTCAATACCCGTTTTCACAAAGGGGCTATTCATCTTCCTCACTTTCCAGCCTATCCCCAGCTTATAGCACTGCTCTAATACCGCCCATATATAAGCTCTCACCACGAGTAGTCCTCCTTCGAAACTTCTCAAACGAAGCTTAAAACCGGGGCTAACCCTCTTCTAAGTCCCAATTTCCAAAAACTAGCTCAGATTCACGCTTACGACTATCCTCTCATTAACTCTAAATATCAACTTTCTCGGCTCCTCGTCTAAGGGTATCTCAAAAAGCACGTGCCCCCTAACTCTCTCGCCCGAAGCTATAGTAAGAGCTGTAGGAAGTTCCCGATATTCGATAGCCTTCTCTACAACGCCGCCGCTAAGATTCATCGCTGGCACCGGAGTGAGCATACACGGGTAAATCCTTTCATAAGACTTACCTCGAGCTGTCAAAAGCTTAAAATCATCAAGCTTTATGATTTCCTTTACTCCGCTTTCAAAGCTAATCACCTCAATCTCGGCAAGCACTATCATAGAGCCGCTTCCCGCGCGATAAATAATAAGACTGCAACAAGACGCAGGTCTAAGATACTTACCAACTCTCAACCCCTCCACAACAATACCCCAACCACCAATCCTAACAATGTGTCCCATCTCAGCTTCAATCGTTCTGCCGCCGAAAACCCCCGGTCCGACACCTGGCCGAGAATAAGTAAGAAGAAAGCTAACCAATAGGATAACTGCGACTAGGGCTCCAAGAATAAGACCACGATAACCCACGGCGCCCATCAAGGCCAAAAGAGAAAAACGATAAACGAGAATAGAAGCATTTCGCGGAATACAAGCCTTTTTATAGCCCATGAGAAGAGATCGGTAGGCATGAAAACTAGTCTAACAATCCTAGCAATTATACTCATAATCCTAGCGGCGACGATAACTGCGGCAGTTTATCAAACAGCGAAGACGGCAGAAAATTCTTCACAAGCAGGCTGCATCACTCTCGCCCTAGACAGGAAAATATACAAGCAGGGAGAGCCAGTAAAAATCACTCTAGAAAACAAATGCCCATACTCGATACAGTTAAAGAATTCGGCACCATGGAGAATCTCGACAAAGTCTGGGAAGATCGTTTTCACACCAATAGCTCTCCAAGTAATAACAGAGATAAAGCCAAACGAATCCAAAACATGGGTCTGGAATCAAAGAGATAACTCCGGAAAACAAGTAGAGCCGGGAGTATACCAAGTCATCCTAGAAACGATGAACTCAGGAACTCTCACCCAAAGCTTTACAATAGCTTAAGGATTCCCAGGAGATTACTCAGCCGATACCATAGTTTTACAGGTCAGGCAAGCCAAGTATCATGCTTAAAAAGGCACGGACTCCGGCGTATTCGATGCCTGGAAACAGAGCCGAATACGTTCTCATAGGATTGAAGAGGACAGGCGAACATCATCAGGAGCAAAGACCACTAATAGAAAAAATAATGAGAGAGTCCAGAGGCTGGATCGAAGTAATAGTCATGCTGGTAAACGGGACGAGAATAGCCTTCAGCGGAGGCAACGGCATAAAACCCGAACGCATAGCAGACGCATCATCATCCCTAATAGAAGCAACCCTAGCGATAATGGAACTCTTCGGATCAAGAAGATTCAACGAACTAGAACTCCAAGTCCAAGAAAACCGCTATCTAATACTCAGAAAATACAAGGACTGCTACATCGCAGCCCTAACAAAACCAAACCCAAACCTAGGTCTGATAAAACTAGCACTCAAAAAGAACCTTACACCAGATCACTCGCCAAAGATAATGCAAATGATAATTGAGAAACCCCTTATAAGATAACCCCACATACACCACGATGATCCAAATAAAACCGCTCCACGATACTAGATCAAGCCCGATACCTCCAGCTCCCCTCTAAAAAGGATTTAAGATTAAATAATTGGAAATGGGCCTCCTTCAATTGAGGATCTACCACGAGGATGGGCCCGTAGCTCAGCTTGGATAGAGTACCGGCCTTCTAAGCCGGGGGTCCGGGGTTCAAATCCCCGCGGGCCCGCTTATTCTTGTTTTATCTTTGCTCTTAGTTTTGGGCTTTCTAGGACTTCTGGGTTTAGGATCCAGAGTGGTTTTTCTCCTCTTATTATCCTTAAGGCTTCTTGGAGGGAGTGTTCGTCCATCTGTCTATAGGTTGTGGTTGTTCCTGATGCTATGTGTGGTGTGGTGATTATGTTTTTGTGTTTTAGGATTGGGTGGTTTGCTGGGATTGGCTCTGGTTCGAAGACGTCTAGGGCTGCTGCTTTTATTATTCCTCTTTCCAGCGCCCAGTGTAGTGCTTCTGGGTCTATTATCCCTCCTCTTGCTGTGTTGATTAGGATTGTTCCCGGCTTCATTTTCTCGAAGGCTTTTCGATCTAGCATGTGTCTTGTTTCTGGGGTTAGTGGCGTGTGGATTGTTATGATGTCTGAGGAGGCTAGTAGCTCTTCTAGGCTTGTGGCGGGTTCTGCGGCTGCTAGCCTGATTAGCTCATTTGGGATGTATGGATCGTAGGCTAGGATCTTCTTGGGCTTGAATGGTTTTAGTAGCTCTAGGACTTTTAGCCCTATATTCCCTAGTCCGATTATTCCTATAGTCTTTTCTTGGATGCTTTCTCCTATCAGGTTCTTTAATCCTTCTGTATCTTGCTTTTCCCAGCCTCCGCTCCTTACATATCTGTCTGCTTCTGGGATTTTTCGGAGTAGTGAGAATATGAGAGCGATCGTGTGTTCGGCAACGGCGTCTCTTAGAATTCGTGCTGGAAGTCTTGAGGCGATTACTCCTTCGGCGATCGCATCCTCTAGGATTATGTTATCGTAGCCTACGCCCCATCTAACTACGGCTTTCAGCTTGGGGAGGCTTGCGAAGATCCTTCTATTATAGATCGGGGTTGATCCGGCTATTATAACATCGAGATCTCTAAGCTTTGTCAGAATAGCGTCCTCGACCTCCTCCGGCTCTATCTCGATCTTGATAAGCTCGACTCCCGCGTCTCTTGCCAATTTCGGTGCATTTGAGAATGCTCCGAATAGGCTTACGTTAACGACTCCTATCCTCGCGGATTCCATGATCGATTATGCTTATGGGCATGAGTTATGGTTTTCCTGGGGTGGGTGGCTGAGAAAAATCCTTTTAAATACTCTTGCATTTTTAAGTCTGGCTCTTCCGGGGGGGAGAATCTGATTGGGGAAGATGAAAGTGTTGGGGCGGCATATAATAGCGGAATTGCATGGATGCGATCCCGGCCTCCTCAAAGACCTAGATAAGACTCTCGAGATCCTTAGGAGGGCTGTTGAAGAGGCTGGAGCGACCTATCTCGGCGAGTTTTATAAGACTTTTGAGCCTTGGGGCGGTATAACCGCGATTATAGCTCTAGCGGAGTCCCATATCTCGATCCATACTTGGCCAGAGTATAGGTATGCCGCTCTAGACATCTTCACCTGCGGGGAGCAGGCGGATCCCTGGAAAGCCTATGAATACGTGGTCGAGGCATATAAGCCTGAAAAGGTTAATGTTACCGAGGTTAAGCGCGGCCTAGTGAGGCTGGAGCAGCTTCAGGAAGTGAGATAAGGGATGCTGATCAGGGTTTCGGCGAATAAGTTCGTCCTAGAATGGATTACCGAGAGCTGGGCTTCCCTCTACGGCGTTAAGGAGATAATCTACTCTGGAGAGACTAAGTATCAGAAGGTCGATATTCTTAAGACTCACGACTTTGGGACGGTCCTCCTCTTAGACGGCCTCCTTCAATCATCTGAGCTAGACGAGTTCATCTATCATGAAAGCCTGGTTCATCCAGCGATGATAACGCATCCAAATCCGAGGAGGGTCTTGATAGTCGGCGGCGGCGAGGGGGCTACAGCGAGAGAGGCTGAGAGGTATCCGGAGGTCGAGGAGATCCAGATGGTCGATCTCGATGGAGAGCTTATCGAGATCGTGAAGAAGTATCTTCCATGGGGGAGGGAAGGCTTCAAAGATCCCAGGCTTAAGCTGGTCATCGCCGAGGGCAGGGAGTATCTCTCTAAGCAGCCTGACGGCTACTACGACGTAATCATAATGGATGCGACTGATCCGGCTGAAGAAAGCCCAGCCCTCCAACTCTATACAAAAGAGTATTACAGCCTTGCCTATCGGAAGCTTGGAGAAGCCGGCCTCATAGTAACCCATATCGGCCCATTACTACATAAGACCAGGCTGGTCCTATCAGTCTATAAGACGATGGAGTCGGTCTTCCCAAGAGCATGTCTATATGCTGTCTATGTAAAGTCTCTTGAAGCGATGTGGAGCTTCGCTGTAGCATCGAAGAAGGATCTCCCATCGGATCTAAGTGGCGAGGAGGTTGATAGAAGGCTGAGGGAGCGTAAGGTGTCTGGATTAAGATTCTACTCTGGAGAGGTTCATGACGCCATTCTAAAGCTCACCCAGGCGTATCTGAGGAACTTCAAAGCGGAGGGAGTGGTTCTAACCGATAAGCAGGCTCTCCCAGCCTCCTCGGGGGAGTAAAACTCTATATCCGCCCTCCTAGGAAGATTCTCTAGGGCTAGAGCATGCCCATCCACGGGCTTGAATGGCTATTCATAGGCGTAATCCTGATAATGCTCATCCTATGGGATCCTCAGAAAATACCGAAGATAGCTAGAGCCATAGCCGAGGCCAGGAAAGAGTATGAAAAGGCTGTATCAACAGTTCAAGAAGTGGTCGAAGATGTTAAGCGGGAGGTCCAAGATTATGAGCTCGATGAAAGGCTGATAGAGACGGCTAAAAGCCTTGGGATAGAAACTTATGGAAAGACTCGTGAGGAGATTGAGCGTGCCATAATTAGGAAGACGATAGAGGAGAGGGAGAAGGCTGAAAAATCTCAAGAGAAAGCCGAGGAGGCGGAGAAAGCCGAAACCGCCGCTCCAGCAGCGGAAAAGCCCTCCCCAGAAAACCTAAGCGAGCAATCCTCCGAGAAGCATTCGGAACAGGGATAATTTCTTAATGATGAAGGGTTTCGATCAATATTCTGGGAATTCAAGCTTAAATAATGAGCAGATTTGCTATCGTCGGCGATAATCTTGAAGCTAAAGGCGTTAGTGCTAGCAGTCCTATTAACCCTATCGATCCTGCCGATCATAGCATCTCCAAGCCTAGGCCAGAAGCCCCCCTACAGGCTGATCGAGGTAAACGAATATGGTCTCGTCTACGTCTATGATGTATTGCCAGGAGTCGGCGGCTCTCTAAGCATAAGCTATCCCAAAAGCCTCGTAAAAAACCTCGTAAATTATGCCTGTCTCGAAGACGAATCCCCCGAGCTTAGGGTAGGTAATGAAACTTTCTCGATCGTAGTCGATTCAAAGCCGGGTCAAGAAATCCATCTGACAACAGTCTTCAAAGATGTGGTAAGCTGGGATCCGGGTGAGAAGATCTTTAGATTGGTCATGCCGATGTATCCTCAGGTCTCCGGTCTCGGCGAAACAAGCCTCCAACTAAGAGTTAAGCTTCCGGAGGGAAGCGAGGTAACAGAAGTCTCTCCAGGCTTTCTAAATCGAAGCGACTCAGGAGTTTTATCAGGCGTAATGGAGAAAGTGGATTTATCCAAAGGCGGGTTCCAGAATCTGGAAGTATCCTTTAGGAATGAACGCCTGAGGATTATCGATGTAATCTCGACCGTGATGCACGTCGAGCTTCCCGAAAGACGGATAAGTATAAGCCTTAAGCTTAGGCAGCTTGGGGGAGAGGATCTAAGAGAGCTTAACCTCAAGCTTCCGAAAGGCTCTAAGCTAATCGATGCTCGAGACCCGTTAGGAGAGCTTCCGAAAAGCTATGATGAGGAGACTGGCGAGCTGAAGATAACGCTTAGACAACCTCTAACCACGGGTAGCTCAACATCCATAACATACTCCTTCCAGCCCCCTCAGAAATCCAGCTTGATAGATCTAAGAGATAAAGTCGTTAAAATAAGCCCATATCTGCCATTAAACTCCACGATCTGGCTTTATAGAATCGAGCTAACCCTAAGAGGCGGAAAACTCTATTCTTGGAAGCCTGAGCCGATCGAATATAGAAGAGAATATCCCGAGAAGCTCTTCCTAGCCTATAGATTCACCCATATAGATCCGATTAACATAAGAGATGTTAGCGTAGAGCTGGGGTATGAGCCGGGCTTCAGCCTCTTCCAGATCCTACCCTACCTAATCCTAGGAGCAGTAATCTTCACGATAGCATCGATAACGGCTATCTATCGTCTAGGCGCTGGAAAGCCTATTGAAGAAGAGAAGCCAGTAGATGAGATTTTAGACGAGTATAGATCCCTGGCCTTAACCTATCAAGCGGCCATGGATCTCCTCGGAAGCGATAAGATCTATAATCGGGCTAAAGCCCGCCGGATCCTCCTCGAGCTAAGATCCGAGACTAGGAGGCGTTCGGAGAGGCTTAGAAGACTGGCTAGGGAGCTTAGAGGAGAGAAACCAGAGTATTCGGAGGAGCTTAAGCTGCTCGAGGAATCTGCACGTAGATTTGAGGAAGCTATTGAGAGGGTTTGGGAGGATGTTTATCCATATCTATCGGGATCGATGCCTAGGAGAAGGCTGGATGAGATCTTGGAGAGGATTTGCAGCGATCTAAAGAAGGCGTATAATGATTTATCGGAATCCGTTGAGAAGCTTAAGGTGAAGCTATAATAGCTTTTAATTCTCTCAAAACGACCTCGAATGGATCCTCCATTATCTTCCAAAGCTTCTCAGCCCTCCTCCTCCAATCAGCTCTACTCGCCTCGAGATCTCTCATAACCCTTCTCATCTCCGCGATAAGCTTCTCCACCTTATCGCAGTAGACTACGAGCTTCTTCCTCACGAGGAATCTATGGACTGCTGGAAGCCTGCCGGGGTAGATCGATATGGAGGGGACTCCGAGCAATGCAGCCTCCTGGGTCATGGTCCCTCCCCCTCCGATGAATAGCGTGGAGTAGTAGATTATCGATGCTCCCGGGATAAGCCTATTGACTATCCTAGCTCTAGCCTCTCCTCCCAGAAGCCTTCTAGCAAGCCTAGCCTGCTCCTCATACCTGCATGAGAGGACTAGCGTGATATTCCTGAATTCTTCGAGGATTTTCCTAGCAAGCTTTAGGAAAGCCTCGTCATCGGCGTCGAGGTATGCCGCCTGGCTCTCAGGCATCCTAAAGAAGACATAGTTATTCTCCTCGAGCTCGAGTTCCCGCAGGATCCCTTCATCGGGCTTAAAGCCCTTTAGCCAGAAGCATGGATCCAAAGCCTTATAGCGGATGATCCTCCTCCTATCAGCTCCAGCCTCGATCCAATCCTTAAAGGGTATTATCCAGGGCGTGAAGACCTTCTCGGATATCGGGGCTGTAAGCCTATTTACAGGAGAATGCGGGGTATCTGAGATCAATAGATGGGGGATCTTCAAGCCATAGGCTATTCTCGAGGCTTCTGGAGATCCGCTCGAAAGGCAGATGTGTGGGGTCTCGGAGAGTATCAGGTCCAGTAGTTCCTCCATACGCCTAATGCTCGCTCTAAGTTTTCCCTCGAGGCTTCCTCCACCCCACTCTCCGACCCTAACTATCTTCCACTGCCTGAAGCTTGTTTCGAGAAGCTCGTCAAGCTGAATATATCTCCGAGAGGTCATTAACACATCATATCCAAGCGATCTAAGCTTCTCAGCTATGCTCGTAAAGAGAAATAGCTGTTTGGGGGAGAGGATATCAAGCCAAATCTTCATCAGAACCTACTCCGACTTCTGAGGATTAATCGACTCGAACTCACCATAAACGTCTTCCGCGTCCAGCTCAGAGTTCAGGAGCAGCCTCGCCTCGATCTCATCAGCAAACTCTGATGCAAGCCTCCTATCGAATGATATTAGCTCGTCGATCAGGTCGATCGGGAATGGCAGCCCTGTCGCCGGATTCGCAACAGATACCAGATAGGGCAATACTAGATCTTGATCAACGCCCTCCCCAAGCTCTATGCATGCCGGCGGCATGTAAGGCGATAGCCTAACGTATAGCCGCCTCGGAGAGATTACCTCCCTATAGACCTCCTCCTTCTCCTGGTCGCTGGCGCCCTTAGGACATAGGTCCGTTGTTATCTGGAGCCTAAGCTTCTTCTCAACATGCTCCAAAGCCTTTCTAAGCTTATTGTCTTCAGGCTCATCCTTTATTATCCGAAGGATCTCGTGGAACCATCCCTTCAATCCGCTATAATGTAGGTGGCGGGTCCCATCTCCGAGCAGGTCTGCATAATCAAAATACTCTCCAACCTTCATCAGCCCCCTAAGGATCGCGCGGTCATTCCTATTTAAGACGTCGTCCAGCGACCATCTCCTCGATAAGAGCCATCCATCGATGGCGGAAGTCCTTATCCTCTTTATCACGGCCACGACCTTTCCAGACCTCTTCAGGGTTCTCGTCAATTCATAGACTTCTTTTATCAGATCCCAGCCGGACTCGATTCCCTCGCCTATAACAGTTCCCTCGATTCCGAGATCCCTAAACCTCCTATCCTTGATCTCGCTACACCTGGTTCTAAAGCCGTAGAACGAGCCGTCGATAAGCATTAGATCGACATCGTATTTCTCCATGCATCTTAATGCGAGCTTCCTCTCGAGGAGGGTGGATAGCAGGCTTAGGATCTTCTTCGTGTGGAGAGGGCTTCCGATCTGGGGAGATATTATGTATCCGGCCTCCATAGCATCCTCATCGCCATCCGAGATTATCGCATCTCCGTCAAACACCATATAGCTCGCCGCATAAACCCCTATCCGGAATCCGAGCCTCTCGCTAAGCTTCGGCGAAACCGATCCATCAACAACCCCTATCCTAAGATCCCTCAAACCCTCCTTTGGAACCCTCCTAAACCTCAAAACAGTCTTAAGCTCCCTAAACCTCTCTTCCTCCCTCTTCAGGAACTCGGATACCCTACCAGCAGCCCTATCCGCCAGCTCGAAGAAGGACTCCTGAAGCCTCGGCGGAAGCTTCGAGAACGCGCTCCCCTCTTCAGCCTCAGCCAATCTTAAAACCACCAATAGACCATAAAAGAGCCTAGAGGATAAAGATTTACTCTGCTATCCTCAACCAAAACACCTGCCTAGTTAGTTGCAGGCTAGATATAAGCCATGGAGATCGAGATTATCGTAAGAAGAGTTTTCGGAATTCGTTAAGGAAGCGTTGGAGGTGGTGGAATGGCTCGAAAAACGTTCATAGACTTGCTTATCGAGAATGCGGAGAGGCGGAGGGAATACTTCGCCAACTTCATCAGGTATGCTGAAAAAGTGAAGAGGCTTGTTAGGCGATGGGATCCGGGTGCGAGGGTCATGCTTTTCGGCAGCGTGGTGAGGGGGGATGTAAGGCCGGATAGCGACATCGACCTACTAATCATTACGAGGATCGCTGAGAAGCTTGATGAGAGGATTAAGCTTAGAATAAGGATAATGGAGGTTCTAGGAGAGGAGCGCCCCTTCGAACTACATATCGTTACCATGGAGGAGTATGAGAATTGGTATAGGCGGTTTATAGATCAATCCATCGAGCTATGATCCGCCGTCCCATCTTTTCTAGCTTAGGTTTCCTTGCTTCTGGTTAGTGGCGGCCTGGCCTTCAGGAAGGTCTTCTTCTTAGATCTGGCTAAGATCTCGGCCTCCGGTAGCTCTGAGACTCTCTTGCCTTTCAGGTTTAGCTCCACGATCACCTCCTCCGGCGTATATCTTACGTCGAAGCCCATCTTCCTGCATAATTCGATCATCCTCGTGTTCTCCGGCATGACTATTCCGTAGATCGTTTCGAGGCCTTTTTCATCGGCTATCTGGATAAGGATATCGACGAGCTTTGTTCCGAGTCCTTTTCCTTGGAAGTCGTCTGCGACTACGACCGCGAATTCTCCGCGTTTTCTCGATGGATCCATTATCAGTCTGCCGACTCCGACGTTCCTCTTCCTTCCGTTGTTATCCGTGTATTCTGCTATTATCGCCATCTCCCGATCATAGTCGATATTGCAGAATCTTACGAGCATCTCGTGGGTTATGTCCTTGATTACATAGAAGAATCTAAATCGCTTGCTCTCCTCAGATAGGTTCTTGATAAGCTCGGCCTCGATCGGCTCATCCTCAGGCCTGATCGGCCTAAGCAATACCTGAGTTCCATCCCGCAGCGTATAAGGCACGATGTATTTCGTCGGATAAGGCATTATCACCAGATTCGAATATGGCTCCGCGCCTTTCTTCGCGACCTCTAGGTCGAGGATTATCCTGACATCGACAGCATAAACTTGATCGCCTGACACTATCAGGGGATTTATATCAACCTCCTTTATCTCCGGGAAGTCGATTATCATATTCGAGAATCTTACAAGCACCTCTTCGAGCTTCGAGAGGTCTGCTGGAGGCTTATTCCGGAAGCCATTCTTAAGGACTCGGTAGATCCGCGTCTCCTCCATAAGCCTCCTAGCTAGAACCTGGTTTAATGGCGGTAGTCCTATCGAGTAATCTTTGAAGAGTTCGACGCCGACTCCTCCGGAGCCGAATAGGATTATGGATCCGAAGATCGGATCCTTCTTCGATCCTAGGATTAGCTCGTAGTCTGCTTGGGTAACCATCTTCTGGACGTAGACGCCCTCGATCCTAGCGTTGGGGGCGTTACGCTTTACGTTGTCTAATAGCTTGTTGAATGCCTCTCTAAGCTGGTTCTCGTCATATATCCCCGTGATTACCCCGCCTACATCGACCTTATGCAAGATATCTGGTGAGACTATCTTCAATACTACCGGATAGCCTATCTTCGATGCGATCATCATGGCCTCGCCGACGCTTCTAGCAAGCCCTCCTTCAGGGACCGGTATCCCATAGACCTTCATGAATCTCTCGGCCTCATCCGCCATCAAAACATCCCTCTTCTCCTCGACAGCCCTTCTAATCATCACTTTGAGATGATGTCTCGGCGGCGCGAGATCCACCGAAAGCTCTCTAGGAGTCTCGTAAAGGAGTTCTAGGTTCCGCTTATACCGATACATGTACATGTAGGTCTTTATCGCCTTCTCCGGCGTATCGTAGCATGGGATATTGTTCTTGTAGAAGATGCTTCTAGCCTCCTCTATCTCGGGGCCTCCCCCCATCCATACGGCTAGCACGGGCTTAACCCTCTCGAGCGCTAGGTTTACGACGGCTTCTGCGAGTTCTCGCGGCTGGGCGGCTCCCTGCGGGGTATAGATCACGATGACGCCATCGACGTTCGGGTCGCTTAAGCATGCTTTGATGGCTTCGACATATCTCTTGACGTCGGCATCTCCTATGACGTCTATGGGGTTGCCCTTGCTCCAGTGGGACGGTAGGACGTCGTCGAGTATCTTCATGGTATCCTCGGAGAGCTTAGCCAATTCTCCGCCATAATCTATAACGGAGTCTGCGGCGATCACCCCTGGGCCGCCTGCATTCGTTATTATCGCTAGCCTCGGCCCGCTGGGAAGATATCTTGAGTCCAGGACGGTTGCGCAGTTGAATAAGTCCTCTATCTCATCTACTCGCACGGCTCCGATCCTCTTAAATGCGGCGTCATATACCTCGAAGCTTCCGACCATAGATCCTGTATGGGATTTCGCCGCCTTTGCTCCTGCTTCATGCTTTCCAGGCTTGAGTATCAGTATCGGCTTGGTTCTGGCGAATCCTCTTGCGGCGCTCATGAATTTTCTAGCTCTCTCTATATCATCTATCCCCTCCATGTAGATTAGGATGCTCCTCGTGTTCGGATCTTCTCCGAGATAATCTATCAAGTCTCCGAAGTCTATATCGAGCATGGATCCTAGGGAGATGAACATGCTGAATCCTATATGGGAGGAGACTGCCCAATCAAGTATAGCTGATCCAAGCGCGCCGCTCTGGGAGATGAATGCTATCTGGCCTGGCTCGGGCATCTTCTTCAGGAAGGTCGCGTTAAGCTTGATATGCGGCCTGATGAATCCGAAGCAGTTAGGCCCAAGTATCCTTAAGCCGTATTTCTCTCTTATCTTCTCGATTTCCTGTTCGAGTTTTCTCCCCTCTTCTCCGACTTCTCTAAAGCCTGCTGAGATTATGACAACTCCATCAACTCCTGCCTCGCCGCATTCTTCAACGACTTTTGGAACGATCTTCGCGGGAACAGCTACTATCGCTAGATCGACATGCTTTGGAACATCCTTGATGCTGGGATAGCATTTCAATCCTAGAACGGTCTTCCGATTCGGGTTTACTGGGAAGATCTCCCTCTCCTCCTTCCCTGCTAGAAGGTTCTCCATTATCGCTCTCCCAACAGAACCCTCCCTCTCTGTCGCGCCGATGACCGCGACGGTATCAGGATCAAACATCCGCTCAATGCTTCCCATTTCTCTATCCCAGTTTATAGTTTGGGGGAGCTAGCATTTAGTCATTTATTTAGTTCGTTCAGTTATGATGTGTCGTGAATGTTTTTCTCTCTTCGGAGTTCGCTTATTGACTTAACGGATGACATCAATTGTCTAACTAATTGCCCTGCCCAAGCGTTGAGCTCCCCTTAAAAGATATATCTTCGATCCGGACATTTTGGAGCTGACTATGTCTGTAAGGATATGGCTCGCAGCATCAGCCTCAATTATAAAGCGGCGTTTTTCACGCTCCTAAATTCATGGAGTCTTTTCCAGCAATATTCCCATCATTTTTCCATAGCTTGTTGGCTTCTCGCGTTCGGCTCTTTGATAACTCTCGCGGCCGTCTTCCTCCTGCTAGATAGAGAGCACGCGACATATTGGGAGACGTTAATCATAGTCTCCTCCATCTCGACGTTTCTTTCATATGGTCTATCGCGATCCACCAATTTATTGATATTGGCGTTAATCGCCTTCTATCTTGGGGTTCTCGGCGGAATGCTATCCGTGTTTAGCAGGACTTGATTCTTCTTCGTTTATCTGAAAGCTTATGAGTAGTGGGGTTGGGGAGGGGTTCATCCTGCCGAGGAAGTAGAAGTGGCCTTCCGGAAGGGTTAGAAGGGTTTCGGGCGAGATGTAGTAGGATGCTGCGAGCTTTTGAGCTTCCTCGAAGTCGAGCGGATGAATTCTCCCGATAAACTGCGTGTTCAAATTTCTTCTAACGGCGGCGTTTAACCCTATCTCTCCAGCCATCCCTTGAGAAAGTATGACTATCGAGAGCCCGTAGCTTCTTCCGAGAGCGCAAAGCTCGATTATGATATCCGTAGTCTCCCTTTCAAGTCCTCTAGGCTGCCAAGGAGCGTATTGCGGTCCTTCATCGATGACCAAAGCTACATCTAATCTTTGCTTCCGCTCCATGAGCCTCTTAAGGTATCTCGCTATCGAGTAGAAGACTGCGAGCTTCTGCTCCTTCTCCCCCTTACTCATATCTATAACAACTATGCCCTTATCCTTTGCCTCGGCGAGTATCCTCCAAGGCTCGATCGTTCCTAGGAATCTCTCAACCTCCTCCTCCGTTATCAGCTCGAACGCCGAGTCTAGTCGATCGAGCCAGAGCATCCCGGTCTCACGCTTAACCCTCTCAGCATTCTGCTGGAGTATCATCTTAGCATGCTGGTATATCTTCTCTCGAGCCTCCTCCGGAGATTTACCACGCCACTCAACACTCCTAAGAGCTCTCTCGACGGCCATGGATACAGGGTTATCCTCCCTATCCAAGTATCCGAAGTTCTTCGTAAGCTGGCTGAAGTATCTCAAGACCGTCGAGTCATCAACCTTAATCTTATCCAAAGGTATCGTGTTCTCGAAGTATGGCGCGTAGTCGCTTCCCTTCCAATCCATTACGATTACGCTATATCCCGCCCTCCTGAGAAGCGGTATAACCTCATATCTCGCGAGATAGCTCTTACCAGAACCCGTTACCCCAAATATCCCGATATGATAGTTGATATACTGCTTGAGAACCGGAACCTTCCAGCTAGGCTCAGCCCAATAATGCCCGATATATAGATCGGATCTGCAGAGATACCTCATCGGATCATCTCCGCTGGTATACATCTCGACGAGGGATGTCGGGGCTATTATGAACTTGTTCTGCTCTATCCCATCCTCGCCTATAACGCCGATTATCTCGAGATTAAACGTATAGAACTCTTTCACGCTGCTCGGGGTTCTACCGGTCTTGGCATAGGCGACGCCTGGGGAGAAGCTCGCGGTCTTAACGTTCTCGTTAACCCCTTTCCCTCCCCTGCATATGGCCAATACGTCGCCGCCATTCTTATTCCTAATCACCACTAGGCTCTCATTCCTAACTATCTTCTCCATCCCATCGTATAGGATGACCGATGCCCTCGCCTCGCTCGCCCCGCTCGATACCACGCCGATCGGTATCGGCAGTCTCGAACCACCTCCCCCATAGAGGATGCAACAACGGCTATATAATGTTCTCAGACCCAGCCGAATATGCGATCTCCAGAAAAAGCCTCCTTTCTCCTAAGAAAGGAATCCTTACGGCTCAGCTAAGGCATTTTATCCGAAAATCTACAAAGGCTACTAGTAGGTTAGCAGAGCTTCCTCCGGACACTGTATATCGGCATTCGGTATTATTGCAACCTTGACCTCGGTTTTACCGATCGTAGATGAGATCTCCTCTAAAACCTCTCCCCAATCCCTGATCCATTCAAGCCTCTCGGGATCGGTTATAGGTAGCTGCGGGTCAGCTTCCGGATATTCTGAGTAAATTATGAGCTTGCCGATCTTCTCCGGCCGCTCGGGATGTCTATAGATTGTTCCGAAATTCCTTTTCCCGAATCTTCCATACGCGTAGTGGGTAACTTGTCCTCGTGGATCATTCGCTATTATCACTACTAAAGATCCCTCATGGATGAATGGCGTCCACGCCGAGAGCGTTAGGAGCGCCTCGTTCGCCTTTGCTGATGCGTTTAGAATTATCACATCGTAGTCTTCGGGCTTCTCGCATGAGTATATGCGCCTACCCTTCTCAGATCCTACGATATGCTCTTCTGCGAAGTCTCCGCAGAATACGTCTATCGGCTCATTAAATCCGTTAACATGGATGTCTATCTTGAAGTCGAGCCTCGATTTTCTGGCGAATTCCTTAGCATCTTCCACTAGGACGTTTCCTACGACCCTACCCCATCCGGTCGAGCTATGCGGCTTTCTCCCGCCAGCGTATCCGCCTACGATCGCGTGGTTATGATTTATCGCCCCTATGGACGCTATTCCGGGGAGGATTATCTTCGCCCCTCCCCCAAACCCGAACATGGGGTGCGGGACTATGCATCCTATAGCTATCCTAAGATCGCATGAAAGATACTCGCCATTAACCTCTATAGGGGTTCCACGGCTCGTCTCGCCGATGTTCTCGCATCCATGAAACGGGTTATGATTATAGACCGGATACCCTTCCAAGATCTCCTCCCCAAGCTTCTTGGCAAAATCCATCCGATCCATCGCACCATGCGCCCCCGTCGCAGCTATGAACCTTACATGCTCATTTCCTATCCCGGCGGCCTTAAGCTCCTCTAACACGATATGCGCAATAAAGCCGGCTCTAGTAGGTCTAGTATGATCATCGAATACTATCACCACCTCCTCCCTTCCCTCGGCGAGCTTTCGAAGAGGCTTAGACCCAATAGGGTTTCTAAGAGCTTGGAGAATCTTCTCTCGACCTATAGGCTTACCCTTATAACCTCTCATAGGATAGAGTTCGATCTTCCAGCTCGAGGGAAATTCTAGAACCCTCTCCCTCTCCCCGGCCCAGGCGGCTTCAGGTATGGCGACGCGATTAACATTAGGCATTTGAGTTTAAGAAGAATCTTCTGCGGATTAAATATTGTCTCTTTTGCCTCGACCAATCTACTTAAGCCGAGCCTCCAGCCTATCAGGGTGATGGCCGTAAAGCTTAAGAGGTTTAAGAGGAATCCGATCCTAGCTCCTCGCGGAGATGATTGGGAAGCGCTAGCAGTCTTCAACTGTGGAGCGATAAGGCTCGGAGATAAGATCCACATCCTTTACCGCGCGGTGGGAGACTATGTTAAATATGCCTCCAGCCTAGGCCACGCTATTCTCGACACGAGTCTAAACCTCCTTGAGAGGAGTAGCCACCCAGTACTAACCCCTAATCTAAAGCTCTGGGAGCTCTCGATAGAAGATCCTAGGATAACGATGATCGATGGCGAGATATATGTAACCTATGTCACGACTATTACCCCGGCTCCTCCATGGCCTATTAGGCGGAAGCTCGGCTTACCAAAACCCCAGCAAGCATATTCTAGATGCGCGGTAGCCTCGACGCAAGACTTCAAAGAGTTTAGAAGGCTCGGCTCCATCACACCTTACGATGCCGAAGAGAGAAATCTCGTCCTCTTTCCAGAGAGATTCGGCGGAAGATATGCAGCCCTCCATAGGCCGATAAACTGGGTGGGGGCCGGCTATCCCACAAATCGCCCTGGAATATGGTTTTCCTGGCTGGACTCGATACCGGGAGTAATGTATGATCATAGGCTCTTGATGAAGCCTGAGCAGAATTGGGAATATAAGAAGATCGGGGCGGGCCCGCCTCCTATAAAGACCGATAAGGGCTGGCTACTAATCTATCACGGAGTTGATGAGGACGAGGTTTATCGAGCTGGCGCAGCTCTTCTCGACCTCCGAGAGCCTTGGAAGGTAGTGGCAAGACTTCCAGAGCCAATCTTAGAGCCTGAGGAGGATTACGAGAAGGTGGGCGACGTCCCTAACGTCGTCTTCCCAGAGGGGGCGGTTCTAGTGGAGGATGAGCTTATAGTCTTCTATGGCGCCGCCGATAAATACTGCTGCGCCGCCAGCATAAATATCAGCGACCTACTAGATGAGATGCTCCGATGAAGATAGGGATGCTATCGAGATGGAATACGGCATGCGGCGTATCCCTTCATGCAGAGCTAGTTGGAAGAGAATGGGTTAAAATGGGGCATAAGCTAATAGTGTTCGCGCCAAATAATATCCGGCCGGTCGGCAGAGATGAAGGATACGTCTATAGATGCTTCTCGGATGAAGGAAACGGCTCAGGTAAGCCATTTCTAGATCCAACACCATTCCTAACAGAGGATTACGAGATATTCGTCGCCCAGAGAATTGAGTGGGCGCCGATAAAGCTCCTAAAGGAAATCTTCCCAGAGATAAGGAGAAGAGCCAGAACGGTCTACGTGGTGCATGAGCGGAAACCGCCGACGAACCCGATCTTCTACGAGTTCGACTGGGATGCGATAGTCTGCTTTGACGAACGATATAAGAGACAATGGTCTAGGATCTTCCCAGAAAAGATCCGGATCATACCATATCCGGTCCCGAAGATTCGAAGAGGAGACAAGCTCGAGGCGAGGAGAATCCTAAACCTGCCGCTAGAGGAGAAGATAATATTCAGCTATGGATGGGCACCAGAACTCCACGTAACGCCAATCTTACCCCACCTAAGCGATCTCGCGAGAAACCACCAATTCACCTATCTAGTCCTAGTAGATCCAAATGCGGTAGACAGGATAAAGCCCGAGGACTTCATGATCATAAGATATGAGAGACCGACCCTAGAAAAACTCTACACCTATCTCCACGCAGCGGATATCTGCCTAATACATAAGCAGCCAGAAGAAGTAAGAGAAGGAGAAATAGTGGTCTCGAGCTCGGTTCTAACGTGCTTAGGAGCATTAACCCCGATACTCACATCGGATACGGAATTCGTATCATTCCTAGATAAGGAGGTGATAAAGTATCGCGATGCACGGGAGCTGAAAAAGATCCTAGCAGAAATACTCGAAGGAAAATACGATCTCGAAAAAACCATAAGAGCTGCAAGAGAATACGCTGAGAAAAATTCTCAGACAGAAATTGCGAGGAGGTTCATCAGATTATTTGAGGAGATCTGAGGACGGGTAAGTTCAAGCATGAGGGAGATGGTGCGGGGGGTGGGATTTGAACCCACGAACCCCTACGGGACAGGAGCCTCAGTCCTGCGCCTTTGACCAGGCTTGGCTACCCCCGCAGTTCCCCTATCTTCTCTTTCATTAAGGGTCTCTACATAAACGTTATCTCGGGATCTTGCTAGCATGTTTTTTCAGCTTTTCTATGGCTTTTTGGACGTCTTCTAGGTCTTCTTTCTCGGATAGGAGGACGTATTGGGGTATCCATACTGCTTCTTCTCTTGATGCCTTTTCTACGTTTGGTAGGGGTTTGCAGGGTGGGAGGAAGGGGTAGTCGTATAATGGCTTATAGCCCGAGTTACATGGTATTCCCTCTGCTCTCAGGGCTTCTACAAACTTTTCTTTTGGCAGGTCTGCGAACTCCCTCTTATCATACTTGAATATGTATAGGTGGTATGCGTGTCTGGTTATCCTCTTATCTTTCTTCAGCGGGGTTATGCCGTCTAGCTCGCTGAGCAGCTTGTCGAGTATCTGGGCTCCCTCCTCCCTCTTCTCCATAAGCTTTGGAGCTTTTTCTAGCTGGGCGAGTAGGATCGCGGCCTGGAATTCTGTTATCCTATAGTTCCATCCATAGATCCTATGCTCATACCATGGTCCTGTTCTTGGTCTTCCGACGTTTCTAAGAGACCATATCCTATCGGCTAGCTCGTCGCTATTCGTCGTTATGGCTCCTCCCTCGCCGCATGTTATGTTTTTCGATTGGTAGAAGCTGAAGATTCCCGCGTCTCCTATCGCTCCGACCCTCCTCCCCCTCCATTCCGCTCCATGTGCTTGGGCGGCATCCTCCAAAATCATTAACCCTCTTTCCTCTGCCAGCTCTTTTAGCGAGTCCATGTCGGCCGGTCTTCCCGCTATATGGACTGGGATTATGGCTCTCGTCCTATCGGTTATCAGGTTTCTGACGTTCTCCGGGTCTATCGTATAGCTTTCGGGATCTATATCCGCGTAAACCACTTTTAGTCCGAGGTCTAGCGCGGAGGTGGCTGTCGCGATGAAGGTGTATGCTGGGATTATCACCTCGTCTCCAGGCTTTAATCCCATAGCCTTTAACGCGATTTTTAGAGCCGCCGTCCCGCTCGAGCAGAGGAGGGCGTGTTTTGCATGCTGGAACTCCGCGAACCTCTTCTCAAATTCTTCTTGGAATCTCCCGCCGACGCTCCATCTACCGCTCCTCAGGGCTTGTAGGAGGAGCTCCTCCTCACGCTTATCGTAGATCGGCCAGCTTGGATAAGGCTTCCTCCTAGTAGGCTCTCCTCCAATTATCGCTGGCAAATCCATTAGGCTTCGCAGATCATATGTCTGGGCTTAGTGAAATAGGTTTAGGTCTCGATCGATCCCGCGATGAATGCGATTAATGCTAGGAGCATCCAGATTAGGGTCTGCTTCTTAGTCCTCAAAGCGTTTTCCTTTCCGTAGTCCCTGATTATGGAGTATGCTGAGTAGAGGAAGCCTAGATCCGCTAGCGCGACTATCGGAAGATAGATCCATGAGACTAGAGCCAGAAGATATGGTAGCGGGCTTAGCCCGACCGCTAGGATATAGAGGATGGCTCCGAGCCTCGCCGCAACCCCAGCGCCGTTAATCCTCGCGATGGACTTCACGCCTCTAAGGGCGTCGCCCTCGATATCCGAGATCCCCTTAATGATCTCTCTACCCAGGTTTGATAGATAGGCTGGGAGGATGAAGGTTATGAGCCTGTTGGAGATATAGCCGTCGGAGAGGACGGCTCCATAGATGAAGGGGGCTACGACCACCGCGCTCACGATCATGTTCCCGGGAAGCCCGCTCTTCTTCAAAACAGCATTATAGGCGAATGCTGCTAGAAATGCTAGCAAAGCCACCAAGAAGCATTGAGAGGATGTTAAAGCTGCCGCGATCAAACCGAGGAGACCGAGAATACATGATATGGCTATCGCCTCGAAGCCTGATATCGCTCCTGAGGGGATAGGTCTCCAGGGAGCATTTACCGAATCGACTTCTTTATCGAAGTAGTCGTTAAATCCCATAGAGCTTCCGCAGAGCCCGTAAGCTGTTATGAATGCGAGGATGAGCTTATCCAGCTGGAAGAGCTTATGCTCCGATAAGACTATCCCGGCTATCACAGCGATATACATTAGAATGGAGTTCGGCGGGCGGGTTAATGCTATGAACGCGCTAAGTCTCCTAGACATTTCTCAAATCCACTAGTGATGCTTTATAGTATATGACTTCATTCCTGCGATCCACGACTGCTATCACGAGTTCCTTCCTCATTTTTCTCGAGATCGATAGCCATTCGAGAAGCTTCTCGATAGGGATGTTCCTCCCCTCCATCAGGGGGGCGATTAGATATTTTGCCGGCTCCTTCCCATATTTGCCTCGATCGAAGACTCTGAATCTAAGCTCTTGATTAACTCCATCTTTAACGACATATCTCCTCTCCCTAAGATCCCTATAAACAACGTAATCCCTCCAGACGTTCTCATCATTCTTCTCCAAGATTTCTAGAAGCCTGTTAAAGCCGAGTTCTACACCCTCCTCCCCGCATACCTTCATCAACCCACTCTCGACCAGATATAACGCCTCAGGATAAGAGTAGGCTACGATCTCCCCCGTAGGATCCTCGGATCCATATCCCCTCGAGAGCAGCTTCACTACGCTTTCATCCTTTTTCGCGAGTATCCTTCCATCTGATAGGCTTGCTATAATCGCTGAGCCGCCCATCCTTCCCTAAAGGAGCATCCTCTTCTCATAAAGATGTATTTCCTGCCTTGCCTGCTCTTCTCGCGGGGAGCGGATACTTATAACCATCCCTGTAGCATGGTTTTATTGGAAGATGGAGTTTTTAGGATTTGTTAGAGAGAATGGCGTCGGGATCAGAAATAATGTTCTAGTGCTTTGCACGGTTGGCTGTTCGTCTTATGTTGCTCGAAGGATCGTTGATCTTAATCCTCGGGCGAAGTTATTTGCTCATCATCAGGGATGCTGTCATGTCCCTTCGGAGACGAGGTATCTTGAGAAGGTTTTAGCAAATATAGCGTTGAATCCGAATATCTATTCTGTTCTCTTGGTTAGCTTGGGCTGCGAGAGCGTATCTGCGGAGAGGGTTGCGGATAGGATAGCCGGGGTTAAGGAGGTGGAGGTGGTCAGGGTTCTGGATAAGGGGGTTGATAAGGCGGTCGAGGAGGGTTCTAGGATCGTTGAAAGGATGATTAAGGATTCCATGAAGATTAAGAGGAGCGGCGTCGATCTATCCGAGCTTAAGCTGGCCATAAAATGCGGTGGCTCGGATTTTAGCTCGGGGATAATCTCGAATCCGGTTGCTGGAAGAGTTGCCGACATGATTGTAGAGGGTGGCGGAACCGTGATCTTCGGCGAGACTACGGAGGTGATCGGGGCCGAGCATATACTGATGAGGAGAGCTGTGAGCAGGGAGGTTGCTGAAAAGCTTAACGGCTTTGTAAAAGGCATGGAGGAGAGGGTTATAGCGACGGGGGTCGATATGAGGGAAGGCCAGCCGACGCCCGGAAATATTCGCGGAGGAATAACCACGATCGAGGAAAAATCGCTTGGAGCGATATGCAAAGCCGGCTCATCAAAGCTTATGGCGGCAGTAGATTACGGCGACCTCGTAACCGAGAAAGGGCTGGTCTTCATGAATACCCCCGGAAGGGAACCAGAGGCTTTAACAGGCTTTGCGGCGGCCGGGGCTCAGCTAATATTATTCACGACCGGGCTTGGGGTTCCGCAAGGCCATCCGATCTCGCCAGTCCTAAAGATATCTGGAAACCCGGAGACTTGTAAAAGGCTTGGCAAGCATATCGACTTCGATCTAAGCCCAGTATTCTATGGCAAGGAGAGTATAGATGGGGCTGCAAAGAAGCTGCTGAAGAAGATCATTAAAGTTGCCTCCGGAGAGGCTACCAGATCGGAGCTTATAGGCTATGAAGATCCTGTCGAGATCTATATCACCGGCCCCATAATCTAGGGAGGGGATATAGGATATGAGGCGAGCAGTTATGGTAAATCCTGCGGATAATGTCGCGGTCGTCCTGGAAGAGGTTAAGAAGGGTGAGTCGGTTTTGGTTAGATCCGGTGGGCGGGAGTTAAGGCTGATAGCCGGATCAGATATACCCTTCGGTCATAAGATCGCCGTAAAGGATATTCCCAAAGGCGGAGAGGTAGTAAAGTATGGTGAGGTGATAGGGAGGGCGCTAAGCGAGATAAAGGCGGGAGACTACGTCCATGTACATAATGTTGAGAGCCTTCGGGGGAGAGGCGATCTAAAGCTACGCAGAGAATAGGGTTTAAATCCATCCTCGTGGAGGCTGATAGTTCGAGGGGTTGCCTATTGTTTCAGAGCTAACTCTTCACTGGCTTGAGAAGCTCGTTGCTAAAGCTCTCTTGGATCAGGGTAGGCCATTAAGCTTTGAGGAGGCTGCGAGGATTATAGGAAGGGATGTTGGCGCGGTTGCTAAGGCTGCTCTCTGGCTCTCGAATAAAGGATTGGTTGTAGTCGAGGAGATTGGGGAAAAATATGTGAGGCTAGGTGATGAGGGGAAGCTTTACGCGGAGCGCGGTCTTCCCGAGAAGAGGCTGGTCGAGGAGTTGAAGAGGGCTGGAGGGAGAATCGAGCTAAACCTGCTCAGGGAGAAGCTCGGCGTAAAAGAATTCAATATAGGGATGAACTGGGCTAAGAGGAGGGGATGGATCGAGGTAGAGAGGTCAGATGAAGGAGTCTATGTAAAGCTTGTGAGAGATCCGGGAGACATGGTAGAGCAGAGGGTTCTCGAGCTTCTAAGGGAGGGTGAGAGGGAGTTTTCGGAGCTTCCCGAAGAGCTTCGCAGAGCATGCGAGATGCTTGCATCCCGTCCAAATGTTCTCGAGATCAAGGAGAGGCGGATACATCTCCTGAAGCCTACCCAGAAGCTTCTCAGCCTCGATAGAAGCCTTCTCGAGGTAAGGGAGGTTACGAGGCTAACCCAAAGCCTTCTAGTCTCCGGGGAATGGAGGAAGGTGAAGTTCAGCAGATTCGATATCTATGCTCCAACTCCGCCGGTCTATGCGGCTAAAAGGCATCCGCTTAAGGAGCTGATTAAGCTCGTGAAAGAGGTTTTCGCAGAGATGGGGTTCGAGGAGATTAAGGGACCCTTGGTCGAGCTAGCCTTCTGGAATTTCGACGCGCTCTTCCAGCCTCAGGATCATCCCGCGAGAGAGATGCATGATACGTTTTATCTAGCGGAACCAGAGCTTGGAGACCTGCCGAAAGAGTTAGTCGAGCCGGTTAAGAGGGTTCATGAGAATGGGGGAGATACAGGCTCCCTGGGCTGGAGGTATAGGTGGAGTGAGGATGAGGCCAGAAAGCTTCTTCTGAGAACTCATACGACCGCTACGACCATTCGATGGCTTGCAGACCATCGCGAGCCTCCTGTGAAGGTGTTCTCAGTCGATCGAATCTATCGTAATGAGAGGATAGACTGGAAACATCTTGCAGAATTCCATCAAATCGAGGGGATAGTGATGGCCGAGGGTGTATCCTTCCGAGATCTGATAGGGTTGATCAAGGAGTTTTACGCGAGGCTAGGATTGAAGAACGTGAGATTCAGGCCGAGCTTCTTCCCATACACCGAGCCTTCCGCCGAGGCGGTAGCCTATCTAGAGGATAAGAAGACCTGGCTTGAGCTTATTGGCATGGGGATCTTCAGGCCGGAGGTTACGAGACCTCTCGGCGTAAAGCATAGAGTCCTTGCATTCGGGGGAGGCTTAGAAAGGCTCGCGCTAGTCCTCTACGATATAGAAGACATCCGGACATTCTACTATAACGATCTCAGCTGGATTCGGGGAACCCAGAAGATACGCCTGCCGAGGAGGGTCGGCTTAATCTAAGCAATCTAGCTCAACGGCTCGAGGAATGATAAATAAGATTTCGATAAGATATCCCATGGAGTCTCGGTGAATGAGGTTGAGAGCGGCCGCCTCAGCTCCCGGAAAGGTGATCCTCTTTGGAGAGCATTTCGTAGTTCATGGGAATCCTGCGATAGTCTCCTCCATAAGCCTCCGGGGTAGGGTGGATGCTCTGAGGATTGAAGGCGATGAGATAAGGCTTGAAGGCTGGGATCTCAACCCCGCGATAGAAGCTTCCAGGCATGTTCTTAGGCTTCTCGGACTCAAGCTGGGGATAATGCTTAGAATATCATCTCAGATTCCTCAAAGCGTTGGGCTGGGATCTTCGGCCGTCGTCTCCGTAGCCTCGGCGGCCGCAACCATGCTTCTAGCGGGGGGCGGGCTAGATCGGGAGAAGATCTTGGAGGCAGCTTATGAAGGCGAGAAATTAATCCACTACACGCCTTCGGGGATAGACACCTCGGTAGCGGTTTTTGGAGGCGCCGGAATCTATCGAAGAGATTCTGGATACGAGAGGATCGGGATAGGCTTGGAGGAGATCCTTATCGTGAATACTGGGAGGCAGAGGAGGACCGGGGATCTCGTGAAGAGGGTGAGGGAGTTCCGGGAGAACAATCCGGAGAAGTTCTCCAAGCTCTCGGAGGAGGCAGGGCTTATAGTGGAGGAGGCTCTCAGCAGGCTTAAGTCCAAAGATTTAGAAGCTCTCGGAAGACTCATGAATAAGAATCAAGAACTGCTTAGGGTGATCGGGGTCTCGTCCCCCGAGATAGAGGATGCGATAAGCCTCTGCCTAAAGGCTGGAGCCTATGGCGCAAAGCTGACGGGCGCAGGCGGTGGAGGATGCGTAATAGCGGTCATAGATCCTGATAGGCTGGAGAAGGCGGCTAGAATGCTTAGCGGGAGGTTTCAGGTCTTTCGGGCTAGGCTAGGGGTTGAAGGCGTTAGGGCTGAGCCTCCAGCGAGGCAGTAATCTTCTTGTAGATCTTCTCAACCTCATCTAGGAGCATTATCGTAAGCTTCTCAGCCTCACCTATATACTTGGATGGCTTTAGGCTCGATAGCTCCCTATAAATCTCCTCGGGCAGAATCTTCTTCAGAGAATCCAATACCTCGCTCCAACCCTTCTTAACAGCTTGCTGAACTATCTCATAAGCCTCCTCGATTCCAAGCTTCCTCAGATAGACCTGATATGCCTCCGCCAAAACCTCCGGATGATTCTCTACCTCCCGGAGCATGACATCCCTTCTAACGATCATCCTATCCAGAGAGCTTCTAAGATTCTTGATCCCGAGTATCGTAAGGGAGAGCGGCAGCCCGTAAAACCTCTTGATAATCGAGTCTGAGAGATCTCGCTGCAATCTACTCGAGAGAAGCCTTCTAGAAATATACGCGAGGTTCTCCGATGCTAGATCGAATGCTCCCTCAGCGTTCTCGAGCAGTATCGGATTGGATTTATGGGGCATGGTGGAAGAATGGACTTCTCCCTCCTTTATCCCGAAGACTAGGAGGCCGAGGCTCGACATAATCCAGAGATCCCTACAGAGATTCGATAAGACCGAGTCGAGCAATGCTATCTTCATGAGATAGTCTGAGATCTTCTCATGCGGGATTATCTGAGTCGCCGCCGGAGTATATTCCAGCCCAAGCGACTCCACAAACGATCTACTAAACTCTATCCAGTCGATATCCGGATATGAGAATTTTAGAGCCGAATGATCCCCGACCGCACCTCCAAGCTTTCCCGGAAACCTGAAGAAGCATATCTGATCCGCTAGCTTAGCGATCCTATAAGCATAGTTCGCCAGAAATCTTCCAAATGTTGTCGGAACTGCTGGGACGCCATGAGTCCTTCCAAGCATTACGGTATCGATATGCTCTAATGCTATCGAGGAGATCTGCTCTAATAGCTGGACTAAGAGCGGCGCCAAAACCTCCCTAGTGAATCTTAGGAGGAGCCTCGACTGAGCGAGATTGTTTACATCCTCTGACGTTAATCCTAGATGGATATACGGGGCGAGGGGGTCGAGCCCATGCTCGTGAAGCCTTTCCCTAAGATATCTTACGACTGCGGCGACGTCATGCCCGAGCTCCCGCTCAAGCTCCTTAATCCTCTTAGCATCCTCCGGCGAGAACTCCTCGGCTATGATCTTTAGAATCTCCCTCCAGTTCAGCGGCAGGGAGGTTATCTTATCCGGCTCAACCTCCTCGATGAACTTAGTCAGGTAGCTTACCTCGACCCTTATCCTCTCCTTGAATAACGAATACTCCGAGAAGTAGTTTGAAAGCTTCTCAAGTTTCTCCCGATATCTTCCATCAACCGGAACTATCGCCTCGAGCGGATCCATCATCTCTCGACCTCCATCCCGACCTCAGCTCCGATCGAGACCAGCTTGATGGGCTTTCCCAGCTTTTCCTCGACGAACTCCACGTATGCTCTCGCCTCATCCGGCATCGAGTCCCAGCCCCTCTCCGCGATCCTCCTCCACTCCTCCTCCGATAGCCTCCCCCATCCATCAAGCTCGACGTATATCGGCTTGACACTCTCCAGAAGCCTAACGCTTGGAGGAGCCAGCTCCAGCCTCCTTCCATCAACCTCGTATCCTATGCAGATTTTAAGCTTCTCCAAGCCGCTTAAAACATCAAGCTTCGTTAAGGCTATCCAGCTGACATCGCTTATCCTAATCGCATACCTCAGTAATGGTATATCTAGCCAGCCAA
>Ga0190313_1000270_pt1 | contig 32595 bp, 28 predicted proteins | sample 4870071011_MG_FD_169989 | JGI IMG/M metagenome (GOLD analysis project Ga0190313, IMG submission 169989) | Hydrothermal vent sediment bacterial communities from Southern Trench, Guaymas Basin, Mexico - 4870-07-10-11_MG | ecosystem: Environmental > Aquatic > Marine > Hydrothermal vents > Sediment ... | reverse complement strand
GCACCGAGAATGCTGTCGATGATGCACCCGACGAAGCCCATAAATCCTATTAGCACGAAGAGAAAGAGTGCGGCAGTGAGCTCGGATTGAAGAGTATCACTGAAATATATGAGAAAGACCCCTCCGAGAATTGCCGTTGCAAAGGCACCTATGCCTGACCAGAGGGTTCCATATGGGGATACGCCGCCGTTAGTACCCGCTTTCACGGGTTTCATGCTGGTTATCATTCGTGCTCTGCCGGAAAGAACTCCCATCTCGCTGGCAAGTGTATCCGAAGCGGCAGTGGCTATGGCAACGAGAAAGAGGCTCCCCGAGAGCTCAATGGGTATCACCGCATGGCCCGGTACGGAGAGAAGAGCAATAAGGATGGGAACGGTACCTGTGGAAAGCACGTTCTTCCAGCCTCGTTCTCCGCTTTTTCCCTCCTGAACACCTTTCTTCTTCTTATCCGAGAACCTGTATCTTGTGACCACGAGGCCCGCCAGCAGGAATCCGAAAAGGAGTACAAGCCAAGAGGGGTGAGTTAGTGCGATTATTATGCCCATGGCTGAGGCTGTTGCGGAACCGTCTGCCGTGAGCAAGCCCTTTCGATATGTTATGAAGCCTATTATCAGACACAATACAAGGGCAATCGCAGCTATCATGTGCTTTCCTCAGACATCGAAGTACCGTTCTATTTCCCAAGGGGATGTATTGCCTATGAAACGGTACCATTCATCCTCTTTGATGGTGACAAACACATCGTATATCGGACCCAGGGCCTTCTGAACGACCTCATCGGACTTAAGCTCCTCAACCGCATCTCCGAGGTTCATCGGAAGTTTGCCGATTCCGAGCTTTTTCCTTTTGTTCTTTGTCATGTGGTAGATGTTTTCTTCTATCGGGTCGCCAGGCTCTATCTTCTTCTTTATACCGTGAAGGCCCGCATGAAGTATGACCGCCTCGGCAAGATAGGGATTTGCGGAAGGGTCGGGATTCCTTATCTCAACATCCGGATTGGATTTCCCGGCAGGGACGCGCAGGAGAGCGCTCCTGTTCCTGTTGCCCCATGCGATGTATGCGGGAGCTTCAAGTCCGCCCGCGAGCCTCTTGTACGAATTTACGGTGGGGTTCGTTATAGCAGTGAAAGCGCTCACATGCTCAAGTATGCCTCCGATGAAATATCTGGCCGTTTGGCTGAGGCCGAGCTTGTCATTCTCATCGTAGAACGCGTTCTTTCCGCTCTTTTCAAGATACATGTGCATGTGCATCCCGGAACCCGCCTCATCAGGTATGGGTTTCGGCATATATGTCACTCTGAAATCGTAGTTTCTGGCTACCATTCTGGAGAGGTATTTGTGGATGAGTATGTAATCGCCGGTTCTTATCGCGCCTTCCACAAACGGAAGCTCGATCTCTATCTGTCCGTACGCGTTCTCATGGTGGTGGTACCGGACACCTATGCCGACTCTACGCAGTACACTTGCCAGTTCAGAGCGGTATTCGGCGATATCGTCGAAACTGGGGGGAAGGAAATATCTTGTCCCCAGAGGATTGTGTATGTTCAACGGATCCTCGTCCTTTCTGAAAACAAAAAACTCCATCTCGGGCCGAATGAACGGCGTGAATCCAGCCGATTTAATGGATTTTTCGACCTTCAGGATTATGTTTCGAGGGTCCGTCGGAAGAAGGCTCCCATCCGACCTGTGGGTCTGCAGAGGTATCAGAGCCTCTTTTCTGGTCGGCAGGATTATGCTACGGTCCAGCTCAGGTATCCCGAGTATGTCCGAATCTTCAACCTCGGCGAAACCCTTTATGGAGGAACCGTCTATCCCTATCCCGGTCTCACCTTCGTTTATCAGGGTCTTCGGAGGGAAAGTAAGGGTTCTCATTCTTCCGTATATATCACAGACAAAACCGTGCACCCAGTTTATATTCTTTATTTCATCGGGAACCTTCATCATAAACATCACCTTTTTTTCTCAGCACCACACAGGGATATTTTAAGTTTTTTGCGTTATCTGGCTTGGGGGGGACGAAAACATTATAAAGGCGGCCTTTTTATGAACCAAAAACCAGCATATGAGGCAATTGAATGACCGGAGAACTTGTTGAAGACCTGGAAGCAAAGCGCGAAAAGGCATACAAAGAGGCCATGAAACATAGAAAGAGAAGGGACACTCTTAATGAAGATGCCAGAAAATGGGCCAATAAAAGGGATGAACTGAACAAAAAGGCCCGTGCCGTGGCAAAAGAGGCCGCGGTACATAAGGAGAAGAGGGACGAACTGAACCAGAAGGTCAGAGACACCAAGGTACTTCGCGATGAGTGGAATAAGAAGTACCGGGATGTTGAGAAGGAGATACGCCGCCTTAAAAAGGAGAAATCCCCGCAGGGCGGAAAATCCATCGGCAAGTTGAAGGCCCAGTTGAAGTCGCTGGAGTTCAAGCAACAGACCGCCGCACTCACCAAGGAAAAGGAAGAGGAACTCATCGATATCATGCGAAAATTGAGCAAGGAGATAGAGGACATCGAGAAGAGCCTTGAAGACAGCGATGAGGTCAAGAAGCTCAATGAAGAGGCGGAAAAGGTAAGGGAAGAGGCGGAGAAATACCACGAATTGGTCTCGGAATATGCGGATGCGGCTCAGGAAGAGCACGAGAAAATGGTGGCACTCTTCGAAGAAGCGGATTCGCTCAGGCAGGAGGCCGACGATGCTCAGGAGAGATTCATAGAAGCCAAGCTTAAATCCGATGAGGAGCACAGAATGTTCCTTGAAGACATGAAGAAGGTCAACGAGCTCGACAAGATACTCTCTGGACTCAGACATAAGAGGAGAGGCGGCTCAGGAAAGCATGAGAATGAGAACACGGAGCGCGCCCGCGAGATATACGAGAGGTTCAAGAACGGAGAGAAGCTGTCCACGGATGACCTGATGCTTTTGCAGAAATCGGGATTCCTTTAAATCAATAAACATAATCCCTTTACTTTTTAATATTATATCTTTTCGAAGAGCGCTAGTTTTAAATAGAGCTTTTTAGAGAGTTAGTATTCGGGGGATTTCGGGCTAGGTTAATGAGTGCATCCCATCCTCATCATTCTCTAGCCCCCACCCCTTTTTCTTTTTAGTAAATTGCTTATACACGGAGGAGATGCCGCACCATGCTTCCTGTGAGCGAAGAGACAAAGGACATAATCATCCGCTTCATAAGGGACAGTATCGGGCGGAGCGGCGCGAAAGGTGTCCTGCTCGGCCTGAGCGGAGGCCTTGACTCCTGTGTTACTCTGAAAATGTCAGTTATGGCACTGGGAAAGGAGAATGTCCATGCCGTTCTTCTGCCCGAGAAGAAGGAGGGAACGGATTACGAGCACGCGCTCTCCTTCGCTGAACGGGAAGGGATATCATACGGCATCACAGAGATAGACCCGCTAGTGGGGGCATACGAAAGGCGCATCGGAGAGATGAGCAGGGGAGCACTATCCAACATTAAGGCGAGGATACGGATGACGCTACTCCATGCGACTGCTTATGAGAAAGGAATGCTTGTCATGGGTACCAGCAACAAGTCGGAACTTCTCACAGGATATTTCACGAAGTTCGGGGACGGCGGTGTTGACCTTATGCCGATAGGCGACCTTTACAAGACGCAGGTCAGGGAACTGGCCGCCATGATCGGAATACCGCAGGAGATAATCGGGAGGCCCCCGAGCGCCGGGCTCTATGAAGGGCAGACCGACGAGGCAGAGCTGGGAATGTCATACGCGATGCTGGACTGCATACTATATGGAATCGAGAGGGACCTTTCGATACCAGAGATATCGAAGGAATGCGGATGCCCCGAGGAAGAGGCACAGAGGATACTTGACACGAAGCGCTCCACGGCCCACAAAAGAAGGATGCCTCTGATACCGAAAATCGGCATAAGGACCGTGGGGTGGGACTGGAGGGAATGAAAACCTGCAGAAAATTATATATAGAATGTATGCGATAGAGCCATCGTGCGTATGCCATATGGAAGGACGGGTTTCAGACGAAGAACGAAAATAACAGCATGGAGAGCGCTCATTTCGCTCTTTGTTCTTAGTCTGGTGATGGTTCAACCCGTATCCGCTCAATCCAACTTCCTCGAGAACACGGAGAAATCCAATTACAGGGAAGGGGTCGGGAATATAACATACCCCGTAGAGAAATATGTTACAATGAAAAATTCCTTTGGTGAGAGTATTCTAACTGATGATATAAACGGAGACGGCAATAAAGAGATAATAGGCGTATCTCTGCTTAACGGCACGCTGGATGTATACGATTCCAAATTGAATCTCATGTGGGAGTTCGAGCATGAAATGGCGCATGAATGGGAACCTCTCATGTATGGAAAAATAACTGCGTTGGCTACGGGAGACCTCGATGGAGACGGTGTTTCTGACATTCTTTTCTCAATGGCACCTTCAGTATGTCCTCTCGAAACCCCCATATTCATACCCGAGCCATTCTCTGTAATATATGCGTTCAAAGGTGAGGGGACACTCTTATGGAACACAAGTCTCAAAGGTGGAATAACACAGGAATCTCTTGAAATCTGCGATATAGATGGTGATGGAAGAAACGAGATACTTGCAGGAGGGTCAGACCTGTATGTGTTATTTGGCAGTAACGGAACCCTGCGTTATCGATACGATCTTTCAAATTATTCATTCAGAGGAATTCCTGAGATAATTTCCCATGAAAACGAGATAGTCTTCTCCTTCTGGCATTATCCGGAAGCAAGAAGAGCATATGATAATATGTTCAGAGTTTACAATTCTTTTTACAATATTGAAAAAATCAGACTTTCCAATAACTCTTTCCAGAAAGTGTGGGAAACGGAACTGGAAAACGACGATTCTGCATCTTCTCCACAGTATCAGAGATTCTTTGCTACCGAGGACTTTTCTATGATGTACATCTCCAGAGAACGCATATCTTTCAATAGTTATGATTCATTGGTTTGCATAGATCTTATGGATGGTAAAATTAAATGGGAAAATGATAAACAAACTGTACAGCAAACAGGAATCGGGGTCGCTGTCGTTAAAAATGAAGTGGTTTGGAATCTAGGTAATAAAGTCGTAATCTTTGATTCCGATGGGAGAAAAATATATGAATATCCAATATTTGAAAATTCCTCAAGTTCGGATATAGTGCGGCCAACTCTCTCTGTGTTCGATGTAGATGGAAATGGCAGAAAAGAAATTATTTTTACAGATTCAAACAACATCTATTCATTCGACATGAAAGAAGGAACGGAAAAATGGAAAACAAAATTGTGGGATGGACCATATATTTGTCCTATCGATGCACCAATCCTCCACTCCGACACAGACAACGACGGCTTTGATGAGATAATCACAACGGACCCGGAAGGAAGAATCGTCATCATAGATTCCGGAAGCCCGCCGGAAAGCGAGGAAGGGAGCGCGATTCCTTTCCCGTCGTGTGCCATGATTCTCTTTGCTGTGGCTTCTGCATCAATCATATATGGGCTCATGGAGCGGAAGAGGAGAGGCGGAAGATAGTTTGACAGCGGCTAGAAAAGATTAAATAATGAGGAGGCACATTGACAATCATGGAAGCGATAGACCGGGAATATATGGAGGAGATTCGGGAGAACACCACGGAGATAAAGGAGCTCCTGAACAGCATACTCGCGACCCTTGAGGTCCTTGAGGACAGATACCTCATGGAGCAGATAAGGGAATCGGAAGAGGACATCGAGAAAGGAAGGCATGAGAGGTTCGTTTGAATGCCCTACGAGGTCAGAGCGACCGCAAGGTTCCTAAAAGAGTTCTCGAAACTGGACGGTGAAGTTCAGAAAAGGATTAAGAAAAAGGCAGGCGAGCTCTCTGAGAATCCGGAGGCGGGAGTTCCACTGACGGCCGGGCTGAAAGGCAAATGGAAACTGAGAGTTGGTGATTATCGAATTGTCTATGTCATAGACCACGAGAAACTGACCGTGTTTCTTCTTGCCGTGGGCCCGAGAAAGAACATATACGACAGACTGGAATGAGAAACCCAAAACCTAAATATCAAATCGTTTTTTCCACGCCAAAGCCAATTTGAGGTGATACGAATGGACAGATATCAGGAAGAGAGAGCGAAATGGAAGTGGGATGTTCCCGAATACTTCAACTTCACATGGGATGTAGTGGACAAATGGGCAGAGGACAGGACGAAGCTCGCGCTCATATCGGTGGATGAGAACGGAGATAACCCCCAGTACCACACATTCTGGGACCTGAAGATACTTTCAAAGAAGTTCGCAAACTATCTGAGAGAGATAGGTATAAAGAAGGGAGACAAGGTCTTCTTGCTCATACCAAGGATTCCCGAGTTCTACATAGCGGTGCTCGCGCTCAACAGGATAGGCGCGGTGTTCATGCCGACGCCCACGCTTTCAACCCCTCATGACATAGAGTACAGAGTGAACAGCGCCGAGGCAGTGGCAGCAATAGTGGACCACGAGTATGCCGACAGAGTGGACGAGGCAAGGCCTAACCTTCCCGGACTGAAACACCATATAATCATAGGCGGAGACAGAGATGGATGGACAAGGTACGAGGAGGTCATGAAAACGGCATCCAGAAAGCTGGAGAAAGAAGATGTCGAGCCAACGAAATCCGAAGACCCGTTCCTCATCTACTTCACATCCGGTACCGAATCATACCCGAAGATGGTTCTTCACACCCAGTCATATCCGATAGGCCACAAAGCGACAGGGTACATGGTTCAGGATGTTAAGCCCACGGACCTTCAGTGGACCATAGCGGACACGGGATGGGCGAAGACCGCATGGGGCAAGTTCTTCCCGCAGTGGATGTACGGTGCCGCAGTCCTTCAATGGTATGCGAGGGGGAGGTTCAACGCACGCATAGTCATGAAGATACTGGAGGAGTACGGAGTGAGCATATTCTGTGCCCCCCCGACGGCTTATAGGATGATGATACTTCAGGAGGACCTTAAGGACTTCGACTTCCACAACCTGAGGCACAGCCTGAGCGCAGGCGAGCCCCTGAACCCAGAGGTCATAAGGGTCTGGAAGGAGGCCACCGGACTGGACATATATGACTACTACGGACAGACCGAGACCGTGGCAATAGTCGGAAACTCGAAGTGGTTCCCGATAAGGGCCGGTTCCATGGGAAAGCCCACGGTCGGATTCGATGTCAGGATAGTGGACGACGACGGAAACGAGCTTCCTGTCGGGGAAGAGGGGCACATAGCGGTAAAGGTCAATCCGAGGCCCCCGGGCATAATGAAGGAGTACTGGAAGAGGCCGGAGGCCAACGAGGAATCCTTCAGAGGCGACTGGTACTTCACAGGCGACAAGGCATTCATGGATGAGGATGGCTATTTCTGGTTCGTAGGAAGGGCCGACGATGTGATAAAGTCCTCGGGATATAGAATAGGGCCTTTCGAGGTGGAGAGCGCACTTCAGGAGCACCCCGCGGTCGTGGAGAGCGCCGTTATAGGTGTTCCGGACCCTGACGGTGTCAGAGGACAGTTGGTCAAATCATATGTCGTGCTGAAAGACGGATATGAGCCCACCGAGGAACTTAAGAAGGAGCTTCAGAACCATGTGAAGAACCTGACGGCGCCTTACAAATATCCCCGCATAATCGAGTTCGTGGATGCGGACTACCTTCCGAAGACCCAAAGCGGAAAGATAAAGAGGAAGGAGCTCAGGAAGATGGAAGAGGCCAAAATGAAGGAATAAACCCCTTACCTTACATTCATTGAGGTGATAACATGGAAAACAAAGTAAAGAGAGCAATAGAGATGCTTGACCAGATATCCGAGGACAATTCGATTCCCCGGAACATACGGAGAGGGGCGACAGAGGCGAAAGAAAAGCTTATGGACGAGTCCCAGCCCCTTGATGTGCGGGCATCCGGCGCGATATTCATAATGGATGAACTCGCAAACGACCAGAACTTACCTCTGCACGGAAGGACGGTCGTCTGGAACATAATGAGCCAGCTTGAAGCGCTCTTCGCCGACGAGATTGGAAAATAAACCCTTTCCTAAAACTCGGATTTTCAAGAAGATTCAACGGGATATCCGTCATCCGGCGGAGGAATCTCTCCCATGGATATTTTTTCGATGTATCTGAGGGAGTATACGGGCTGCCTCACGAAAGCTTCGACGAATTCATCTCTGTGATTCATCAGCATATGCTTTGCGAACAGAAGGGCATTTTTTCTGGGCTGTATGGCTGCAGGCAGCATCATATCGATTCTTCCGAGGATTTCTTCCGGATTCACATCATTCACCTTGTCCGGCAGTATAAAGCCAACAATCTGATGCACCACATCTCCCCTTACATAGACCTCGGCGCCATACCAGAACATGTCTATCTTCAGGATTAGATAGTCGTGATCGGTGTCATTGTACTCGGTGTCGATCCAGTATGAGACCATCATCTTCGCACTTTTTCCCCGCCTGCCCGTGAAATCGCGAATGAAGCGCTTCTCCATGAGTGCGACATCCGAATGACGATAAAGAATGAATGAGTTTATCCAGCACAGGAGTCCTATGACGAGAAAGATCGCTGCGAACAGGGAGTCCACCGTCGGTTTCCACAGCTCGCCCGTGATGTATTCCAAGAAGAGAAATGATAGAAAGAAGACGACGCCCAGAAGAAGACAGAGATAATATGTGTGCGCAGGGTCCTCCCATAGCTTCTGAGCCACTATGAACTCCCTCCCGTCCTTTACCGGGATGTTATACAACCTTCCTCTTTTTTCACGGCCCACGAGCAGACCTCGGGGACGAGGGCGGATATCCGACGATGCAATCATCCATATTTTCCAAAAAAGAATGAATGGTTTGATTTAATTAATATACCCCGCAGCTTGCTGCGGCTGGGACAGCATAGGCAGATAACAATATACTTTGGCATGTTCTATAGCCATGGAAATAGAACATGCTTCACACTGCACATATCGAATAAGATATCACATGGTTTTTGTGGTAAAATACCGCAAAGCTATGATTGACAGAGAAAAGATGGAGTTTCTAAAAAGCATTCTTCTAGAGATCGGAGAAAGGTATTGGTTTAAGTTCGATGCCATAGGAATAGAAAAAGATCATTTCCATGTGGTGCTGGGGGCAGCACCACGGCATTCTCCAAGCAAGATAATGCAGACGATAAAGAGCATAAGTGCCAGAGAATTATTCAAAAGATACCCTGAGATCAAGAAACAGTTGTGGGGCGGAGAATTCTGGACCGATGGAGGCCACATAGACACCGTGAGTGAATATGGTGGCCTCGAGAAGATTAGGAGGTATGTTGAAGAACAGGGTGGAAACATCACTCAATTGCAATTGTCAGACTTCCAATGAAGATACCCCGCAGCTTGCTGCGGTTGGGTTCTTCATTTAAAAGTTTTGGCTCGTCGTCACTTACATGAAGTCCTCGAATTCCCTTATGAGCTCAGGGTCCTTTTCCTGCACCGCTTTGAGGATATTGCCGACGTTCACCTCTTCCATTCCGACATCGGCCAGTATTCCGATGACCCTGTTGAAGACATCATCGCTGAGCGTGGTCATCTTCTCTTTCACCAGCCAGTTTCTGAACAGGTGCTCTTCGAGTCTGCCCCTCCAGAGTTTTTCATATTTTCGAAGGAACTCCACGGAGCTGTCCCCTTCCTGAACGGCCTCTGCGGCAACCATACCAGCGAACTTCCCGGCTATCGATGCGTTGTAAACACCTCCTCCGCTCACAGGGTCTATCATGCGGGCGGCATCGCCCACGAGCATGACCCCATCGGCGGTGGTTTTGTCGATGGGTGCTGAAATGGAGACCGCCCCGGATATCTCTCTTATCGGTTTTCCTTTCGCAAGTTCGGGATGAGACTCTATGAACCTATCAAGATACCATTTGGCAGCACCGGGTCTGTCTATCCTGCTCATCTGAACCCCTATGCCGACATTGGCTATTCCGTCTCCTTTGGGAAACACCCAGATATAGCCTCCGGGAACCATGGAACCGAGATAGAAATCATTGAACCTGCGCTCCACATCTATCCCGTCAAGAGTGTACTGGTAGCATGAATCTATGTCATTCGGATGAAGCGTCGTGTTTATTCCGGCCCATCGGCCGACCTGGGATTCAAAACCATCGGCGCCAATAACGACCTTGGCCTTCACCTTCACATCTTCGCCCATATGCCGCATTACGATCCCGCCGACTTTTTCGTTCTCCTTGATAAGACCTCTCGCATAGGTCTTCACCATGACATCGACGCCGGATTTCGCTGCTTTCATGGCCAGTATCTTATCGAACGCATCTCTGTCGATGGCATAACCCGATTCATCCCCCGCCTTCGACTCGTCCACTTCGACATATGTTCCGTTAGGGGAGATTATGCGGGCTCCGTCAACCTCATTGGCGATCCACCGCTTCGAGGGCTGAAGACCTATCTCTCCGAGCCATCTCTTTGCGATGCCTTCTCCGCATCTCACCGGGCTCCCTATCTCCTGCCTTTTCTCTATCATGAGGACAGAAGCACCGTTCTCTGCAGCATATCTTGCGCTCACGCTTCCCGCAGGCCCTCCTCCGACGACAACCACATCGTACTCCATCTCCTTCACTGCCTCGCCTCCTTCGTCATGGTTATGGCTCCGACAGGGCAGACGCGCTCGCAGAACCCGCACTGTATACACGTCTCCTCATCGACCTCCACTCTTGTTTCATAGAGGAACATGCAGTTCACGGGGCAGGTGCCCACACAGGCACCGCAGTACATGCACTTGTCTCTGTTTATGTCTATCATCATCTCACCTACAGAAAGCTTATCAAATCCTCAACAAGTTCGGGCATTTTCTCCTGTATGACCTCAAGTATCTCATACACTGAGAGGTTCTCTATGTCCGCGTCCGCCAGCGTAGATATCAAGGTATCAAAGTCCTCATCTTTCAGTGTAACGAGCTTTTTCTTCGCCATCCAGTCCCTGAATAACTCGTCCTCGAACTCAGCCCTCCAGCGCTTTTCATACTCCATGAAGTCATCAAGGTTTCCAGACTGAACCGCCTTTGCAGCCACTTCTCCGGCCATCGCACCGGAGCGGACCGCATTCCTGATACCTCCGCCTGTTATGGCATCCGCCATTCTGGCTGCATCTCCGACAATCATCAGGTTGTCCTTCACGGTTTTATCTGCGGGAACGCTCACCGAGACCGCGCCTGCGACAGATTCAATGACCTTCCCCTTCTTCAGGCCGGGATTCTTCTCGATGAACCTCTCGAGCAACCTCTTGGGGTGGCCGCCTTCCTTTATCATATTTAGAGTAACGCCTATTCCCACATTGGCAGAATCTTCGCCTTTCGGAAATATCCATGCATATCCGCCCCCGTTCGCAAGGCTTCCGAGGTAGAACTCGGAGAACTTCGGGTCTATGTCTATGCCGACCATGTGGTACTGCATGTTAGTGGCTATGTCCTCCTGTTTCAGAACCGTGCTGAGACCAGCCCATCTTGCTATCTGGGATTCGAAGCCGTCCGCAGCGATTATGGCCTTCGCCTTTATTACGCACTCTTCTCCGTTGCATACGGCTTTTATTCCTGTAAATCTGTCACCTTCCCTGATCAGAGAGCGGGCCGATGTCTTGACCATTATGTCCGCTCCCACATTCGCAGCCATCTCAGCGAGCCTCTGATCGAAGAAATCCCTTCTTATGGTGGCTCCGACCTCATTGCCCGCCATTCTCGGGTTTATGTCAAGCCTATGCCCTCCGGGAGAGATTATCCTCGCGCCGTCCACCTCGTGTATCAGCCATCTTTCATCCTTTTCGATGCCGTAGTCCTTTATCCACCCGAGACTTATACCTTCTCCGCATCTCACCGGGCTCCCTATCTCCTGCCTTTTCTCTATCATTAGGACAGAAGCACCGTTCATGGCCGCATACCTTGCGGCGGTGCTGCCGGCAGGCCCTCCTCCGACGACAACCACATCGTACTCCATCTCCTTCACTGCCTCGCCTCCTTCGTCATGGTTATGGCTCCGACAGGGCAGACGCGCTCGCAGAACCCGCACTGTATACACGTCTCCTCATCGACCTCCACTCTTGTTTCATAGAGGAACATGCAGTTCACGGGGCAGGTGCCCACACAGGCACCGCAGTACATGCACTTATCTCTGTTTATATATATCATAGGCTCACGCCTTGGAATCGTACGGTATCGCCCACTCTTTGTAGATTTTCTCTATCTTTTTCGGATATTTGTAATCCGCAGGCATCACATCTCCGTCGGGATAAAGGTCAAAACCCATCGGATGTATGCTCGGGTTGTCCTTCGCCCAGTCCTGCATGGGTATTCCGAACTTGCTCTCCACCTCTTTCCTGTACTCAGGCCCGGTATTGTAGGAACAGAACGGAATTATCCTGTGGTCCGGCGTGGTATAGTGGATGACGCACCTCTTTATCCTCTCTATGTCATAGTTATAAAGGTCCTGGAAGTGCATTGAACCTATGAACAGGGAGCGCCAGTGTATCTTTGAAAGGGATTTCTTGTCTGCTTTGACGAACAGTTGTTTCAACATGGATATCATATCTATTCCATGCGGTGCTTTTTTGTTATCTATATGTCTCTTCAGGAGCTGGTATGCCTTCAGACCGCCCCTCAGCTTGCCCATCTTTTTAAGTTCACCGCTCATGACAAGGTCATACGCCTCATCGAGAATCCCGTCGGCATCCACGAAGCGCGTTATCGGCATCACCTTGCCGGTTTCATTGTCTTTGAAAAGATACGCCGCCGTACCACATGCGGGATGACTGGTGAAAGCAAGTTTCGGCTCTCCGGTAATCTGAGATATGAGCTCCGAGAGGATTGCTCCGGCAGGTATCGGGAAGAAGTCCTCCTTTCCTTCGAAATATTCGGTCTGCTCGCTGAGGTCGTGTATAAGGTCTCCCGAGGTATACCTTCCCTTTATCCTTTCGTTCTGGTTTATTCTTCCGGAGAATGAAACGGGCTGATAGTTAACGGATTTTATAACATCCAAGTTCTGAAGACCAAACTCAAGTATCTTTCCTACTTCGTCATCATTTATTCCTCTGACTATGACAGGCACAAGGACAGTGGTTATCGGTTTCGGCTTCGTGTTCCTCGCATGTTCTATCGCCAGAAGTTTATCTTTCAGGAACATCGGCCGGTTCCTTGCTCTTATGTATGTTTCTTCCTTGAAGCCATCGAATTGAAGGTATATGGTGTGCATTCCCGCATCCAGCATCGCTTGGGCGAAGTTCGGGTCTCTCGCCAGCCGTATTCCGTTGGTCGCTACCTGTATCTGTGCGAACCCGAGGTCCCTGGCCATGCTTACGGCCTCAAGGAAATGAGGATAAACCGTAGGTTCGCCACCTGCAAACTGTATGGCCGGTGTCGGAACGGGCCTTTCTTCCCTCAGGTCGATCATCATCTGTTTTATGGTTTCGAGGTCCGGCTCATATACATATCCCGCTGCATTTGCGTTTGCAAAGCATATCGGGCATTTCAGGTTGCATCTGTTCGTCAGGTCCAGATTTGCCAGCGAGGTATGGCTGAAATGAGTGGGACATCCCTCACACGAGGGCGGGAATCCGTCCACTATCTCTGCAACATCATCCTTTACACCGATTCCGTCAACCGCCCATCTCTCAAGCCTCAGATAGGCCTCCGCATCTGCGAAATAGACATCTATGAACTCTCCGTGCTCGGGGCATGTCTTTTTGTACATCACCTTCCCGTTCTCTTCGTACATCAGTGCGGGAATCACTTTCTTACATTCCGGACATAGTGAGAGTGTCTCTTTTGGCAGCCCCTTTTTGAGCTTCGTGGGCTGTATTACGAGTCCTCTTTTGAGGTCTGTGCTGCTTGCCTCCATATTAACACCTTATTTCGGAAAACAGGGCTTTTAACTTAAAGATTTTGTAGTCATAACTGCTACAAATGGATTACGAAATTCGGAAAAACATACATGAAGACGACTTAAACACCTGAAAAGGCATTGTTTCCAGTGGAAAACTTTGTGTAAAAAAGTAAGAAAAAAGAGGTTTATCTGGACTTCGTTATCCGCACATTCTCCACAAGTGCGTACGGAGCGAAGACGGCGCTCGTCTCTCCCCACCAGTCCGCAGGCAGGGTTTCGGCACTGAGCTCCACTATGTTGCTTATTATTCGAAGCATGTTGTCGCTTATCCTTATTCCCTTCCAAGCCTCGACTATCTCACCATCCTTTACCCGGAATATACCGTCCCTCGGTATTGTGGAGAAGTCACCCTTTCGATAGTCCTGATATCGTGTATACCATGTGTTCGCTATGTAAAGGCCATCCTTTATCTCGCCCATCATGGCCTCCATCTTTCTCTTTCCCGCTTCTACGGAGAGCTGCCAGTAAGCGGGTGCAAGAGAGCTCATCTTTCCGGAGTCATGGGAATTGCCGGTGGTTTCGGTCCCGTATTTCTTCGCTGTGGAAACACTGTGAAGATAGGTCTCCAGACGACCTTCGGAGATTGCGAGGGTTTTCCTTGTCGGAGCACCTTCGTCATCGAAGGACGCATGACCCACGCCCGGTCTGGTCGGGTCGTCATGGACCGTGAGAGCCTCGGAAGCCACCTGTTTTCCCTGCATATCCGTGAAGAAACTCGTGCCGGTGTCGACACTGAATGCCGAAAGGGAGCGCCCGACAGCACTCATCACCGAACCGAAACTGAGGGGGTCGAAGAGAACCGTGAACTCCCCTTCCTCGCCATCCCGTACATTCCGGTTCATTGCGGCCAGCCTTCCCGCTTTGTCACCGACGAACTCGGGCCCGTAATGTGAGACTTCGGCCATACTTCCCGCATGGGTGCTGGCCTGTCCCGGATTTCCTTCGTCGTTGAAAGCTCGGACCGTCGTAAGCAGATGTGCTCTGTCCTCTTCGAGAACATTGTACCGGGTTGCTATTTCCACATGGTGTCTTGAAAGATATATGTCCCCGGAAACCCTCTTGATGTCATGTGAAAGTGCGGCATCCATGGCTACTTTCGACATCTCGGAGAGATCCGCATCCTTTATGTCGGGCTTTGTCGGATTGGCAGAGCTCTTTTTGTCGTATATTCCTCTGAAATCAGGATTCTGCGGAAGCGTTTTTGCAAAGGAAAGCGCCTTTTCCAGAGCCCTGCTTGCATCTTCACCCTCTTTCAGTTCAACACCGGTGGTCCTTCCGTCAACCGCTATGAAAACGTTCAGGGTTTCGGTCATCCAGTTGTTCAATATGTCAGCTTTGTTCTGTGAGAACCTTATCTGAAGGTCATCCTTGACAAGTTTCTTTGCCACAGCTTCATCCGCTCCAAGCCGGAGCGCCAGTTTTACCGCATTTTCAACATCCATATTACCACCTCAGGTAAATGTTTCTCAGTCTCATATGGGGGCCGCCGGTCCACACATCCACACCCTGCGACGGGTCGCTCTTTCCGCATGTCGCACCCACGAATTCGAGGTCCTTTCCAACAGCATCCACCGAGCTCCAGAACGTGGGGGTCGTCACTTCAAGCACCGGCCTCCTTATCGGACCCTTGACCTCTCCGTTCTCGATGAGATACGCCTCTCTCCCCGTATATTTCTGGTTGTACCGCACATCATCTATGTTCCACTCCGTGAAGGATTTCATATAAACCCCGTATTTCACATCTTCGAACAGTTCTTCGACCTCATGGTCTCCGGGCTCAACGAAGGTGGTGCTCATCCTCACTATCGCCTCTCTGTCCCATGAGCTGGCCCTTGCGGCGGCATTGCTCTTCGTCCCGAGGACGGCCGCCGTTTCTCTGTTCTGAAGGAACTCGTTTATCAATCCGTTCTTGTAGAGATACCTTCTTCTGGCAGGAACGCCTTCATCGTCATATTTGTAATACCCGAAGCTGTTGGGCACCGTCGGGTCATCCACGACATTGACGACATCGCTTCCGATTCTCTGGCCCACCATATCGGGTTTTATGAAGGATTCTCCTGCGAGATAGGCCTCACGCCCGAGTATCCTGTCCGCCTCGCTCGGATGTCCGGAAGATTCGTGTGCAGCGATGCCGACGACCTCCGGGCCGACTATCAGGTCCATCTTACCGTCTTTCAGGGTCTTTCCGTTCTCTATGGAATTGAAAAGCACCTTCGCATTCTCCATGACCTTCCCTTTGGGGTCCCACCTGTCCCAGTGCTCATAGCCGCCGGTCCATCCGAGCTGGTTGTATGCCTGCTCGCTGCCGTTCTGACCCGCCACCACTATCATGTAGAAATATTCGATGGTCGGGAGAAGTGAGGATATGTCTGTGCCTTCCGTGTTCATTATGTGCTTCTCGTTCAGGGAATCCCGGAGTACAAGTATTCTTGCCACCACAGGTATCTTTCCGCCGGTGAGCTCGCTTTCTATCTCTTTGAGCCATTCAACCTTTTGCTCGTTGGGAACATCCCGGATATTCTTCTTCTGTTCAACGGTCCAGTGGTCCTTGTGTGCAGGTTCATCCGCCATACCGACATCTGAGACCGAAGCGGCCTTCTTCGCCTGAGATATTGCGGAATCTATTGCCTTTTTCAGGCGTTCCCATGTGTTCAGGTTTGTATACGCCGCACCCATACCGCCGTCATGGAGCGCTCTGACCGCAAAACCGCTGTCGCTTCCCTCAACTGATGATGAGAGAACGCCGTTCTTCATGAAATTCACGCTGTAGCGCTTATTTTCCGACCTTATTTCGAGGAAGTCCGTCTTATTTTCCCCATAAGATATGCCTTTGTCAACAAGTTCCTTCATGATATCACTACGACTGCATGGCGATGCAAGTATTTAGTAATTTCGGACAGACCCGTATGAAATGAACCATGGGGATGAACCGCGGAAAAACACATAAATTAATGGAAAAAGGTTTTTATTCTTCCATACTGGGTTCCATCACGACCACATCTTTGACAGCCTTCATTCCCGTGAATGGCAGTACTATGCGGCCGTCAGCATCGGTCTGGAAGAGTCTGGGCTCCACATCCTCCGCAGGCACTATCAAGACATTCTTTATGTCCCCTATTTTCGTATCCACCACGAAGTCGTCTATTACGCCCAATATCTCTCCGTCGTTTGTCATTACGGTCTTGCCTCTGAGTTCGGTGACGAATCTTTTCATTGTGATACCTCCTTACGAGTAATACATTGCTCCTATATCATTCTTTTTATTTCTCACTCTGCTGCTGAGCCTGTTTTTCAGTGACTCATAGTATTTTTTCACATCCTCCGTGACCGAAGGCGGAACATCCTTCAACGCCTCTTCAAAGTCCTTCTCGACGACCTTTTCCCTTCTGTCGCGAAGTGCTTTCATCCCTGCTTCCCTGCACAGAGCTTCAAGGTCCGCACCCACATACCCTTCGGTCTTCTGGGCCAGTTTATCCAGATCTATCTCTTCAGTGTTCATTCTTTTTACATGAACTTCGAGTATCTTCTTTCTAGCATCCTTTTCAGGTATCCCGATGTATATCTGCCTATCGAATCTTCCGGGACGCATAAGTGCGGAGTCTATTATGTCGGGCCTGTTCGTTGCAGCGATGACGACAACCCCTTCGAGGGACTCCAACCCGTCCATGGATGTCAGGAGCTGATTCACGACCTGCTCCGTAGCCCTGCTTTCCATTCCGGAGCCGCGTACCGGAGCTATCGCATCGAACTCATCGAAGAAGATTATACTCGGCGCAGCCTGTTTCGCCTTTTTGAATATCTCGCGGACAGCTCTTTCGCTTTCACCGACCCACATGCTCATTATCTCCGGTCCTTTGATGCTTATGAAGTTGGCCTCGCTCTCCGTTGCCACGGCCTTTGCCAGAAGGGTCTTACCTGTTCCCGGAGGCCCGTAAAGAAGTACGCCGCGCGGAGGCCTTATACCGAGTTTTTCAAACCGCTCCGGCTCCTTTATCGGGAGTTCAACACTCTCCTTCAGTTTTTCCTTCACATCTTCCAGTCCGCCCACGTCCGCCCAGTGAACATTCGGGACTTCGACAAGGACCTCTCTCAGACTGCTCGGCTCGACCTCACGGAGCGCCCCTTTGAAATCCTCCTCCGTAACGCTCATTTTCTGAAGGAATTCCGGGCTTATCTGTTTGTCGAGGTTTATCTCCGGAAGATATCTGCGAAGCGCCTTCATTGCAGCTTCCCTTGAAAGTGCGGCAAGGTCCGCCCCCACGAAGCCGTGGGTCACGGCAGCGAGCCATTTCAATATCTCATCATATTTCTCTTCACCACCCTCTATGGGCATCCCTCTCGTGTGTATCTGAAGTATCTCGTACCTGCCCTGCCTGTCGGGGACACCTATCTCTATTTCCCTATCGAAGCGGCCCGGCCTGCGGAGCGCGGGGTCGATGGCATCCGGTCTGTTCGTAGCACCGATGACTATCACGTTCTGCCTACTCTTCATACCGTCCATGAGCGTAAGAAGCTGTGCGACCATTCTTCTCTCGACCTCTCCTTTGACATCATCCCTTTTCGGGGCTATGGAATCCAGCTCGTCTATGAAGATGATGCTCGGAGCCTCCTGTGCCGCCTTCTCGAATATGCCTCTCAGCCTTTCTTCGGTCTCTCCGTAGAACTTGCTCATTATCTCCGGGCCCTGTATGCTGAAGAAAGACGCACCAGACTCATTTGCCACGGCCTTTGCGATGAGCGTTTTACCTGTTCCGGGAGGGCCGTACAGAAGTACACCCTTGGGGGGGTTTATTCCGAGGGTTTTGAAGAGTTCAGGGTGTTTCAGAGGCAGTTCTATCATCTCTCTGACCTTGTGTATCTCATCCTTGAGACCACCCACATCCTCGTAGGTCAGTCCGTCAAGGCTCATCTCGATATCGTCCGCACTCCCTTCTTTCACCTTGACATCGGTATTTTCGGTGACCTTCACTATTTCTCCGGGTTTTGTGGACACCACAACGAAAGGAAGGAATTTTCCGGTGAACGCTATTCCGGGAACGGCGATTATGTCTCCTTTGGAAACCGTGCGGTTCAGGAGCCCTCTCTTAACATATATCTCTATGTTCTTACCGAGGCTTATCCGTGGCTGGTTCCTGTCAAGGGCCAATACGAGCGATATACGGTCCGCGTCCATGACATTCGCTTTTTTCACGGAAACCATGTCCCCGATGGAAACCCCCGCATTCTTTCTCATAAGGCCGTCCATCCTTATGATGCCGAGATTCTCATCTTCCTGTTTCAAGCGGAACACGCGGGCGGATGTTTTTTTCGTACCTGTTATTTCAACGACCTCTCCCACTTCTAGCCCGAGTTTCATCCGTGTTATCGAGTCTATCCTGACCCGTCCCAGACCCACGTCTTCCTGCAGGGCTTCGACCACTTTAAGCGTAACCGCATCTTCGTCCATGACAATCGCTGTGGTATTCATCCCGTATTAAAAGAGTTTTCGAAGAGATTATCCCCTTTGAATCTCTTTTTGACTAAAAGATTAAATATGATTTGTACGAATAGCTCTTTATGAAGAAATCCCTCCTCGCCCTCAATGTGATATTCGTGATAACATTGCTGTTTTCAGCCTACAGTTTATACAGTGCCGTAACCCCGATTCTCACAGGTAAGGTAACAGTTGAAATGCAGAATCAGGATGATATCGAATGGGAGTTCGGCAACGATACGGTGAGCGCACAAACATGGGTGGACATCATCAACGGAGGCAACTATGAGATAAGGGATGCACGGCTCCATATATGGATAATCCACAACGAGACCGGGCTCAGACTTCTTGATATGAAGAAGGACATCCCTCCGGTTCCGGCAGGCACCACACACCGGGAATACATCAATGCCAGTATAGACCTGAGCCTTCTTCCCGAAGACATAAAGAACAAGCTCTGGACGGAATATGCCAATTTCACGGTCTATGCGGACATAAACGCCTATTTTATGAATGCCGGAGGGCAACTTCTGGTACACTACCACAACACGATACCGTGGGAGCCTCTCCTGAAATACATAAATATAGAGGAGAACAATACGCAGATATACTACGATTCAAGCACAGGGAGCATGAACCTGTATGTTCCTTATGTGGTCTCGACTTCATCACTTCTTTCGGGCAGCGCTAGTGTCCTCGTGGAGATATACAACGACACTTCCCTGTTGTCCTCAACCACCGAAGATATCGAACTGGGGCGGGATTACAGTGGAACGGCAGTATTTCGCATAGGGGCTTCGGACACATATTACCTGATGACGCACAGCACGCCCATACCGGTGGTAGCCGCTCTGGAATATTCCGGAATATCCATGAGATATAATGACACATACCAGTGGGGAGCCCCGTTCAATGACCTTTACATCGGGGGAATCCAGTACGCCGCCAACAGCATAAGCATGAACTACTCCTTCACGAATGAATTCGTGCGGGACCTTGACCTGACGATAAATGTGATAATCTACGACTCTGCGGGAAGTGTCATAGGGACGCAGGATGAACATTACATTGCATACCGATACGGAACGGTCAGTAGAGATATAAACATTCAGGTTTCGGGGCATCCCGATTATGCGGAGATAACGATCACCGAGAACATCTCGGGGTGGAGCCATACGATAAGGAGGGATGCATGATGGGACACCCTGGCAGAGCGGCGGGAATAGCGGTGCTTTACGGAATCGTATTTATCGCCCTACCTATCGCATTCATACGGATAGTGAGCGGCATACTGACAAAAAATGGCCTTGACCCGTCGGAGTATTTTCACGGTACGGAAACATACGTCCTCATTTTCGGTGTTCTTTTAGTGCTGTTCGCTGCGATGACAGCCTATTTTGAGAAAGGAAGCAGAGCAAGGCTCGGCGTAGGCATAATCGGAGCGCTCTTCCTCGTGCTCTGGGCTTATTTCTTCATAAAAAGCATGAGCATATTCTATGAAGGGGACACATATTCCTATGAAGTTCTGGTTCCTGGAATAGCCCTGATTTTCGCTCTCTCATTCTCTGTTCGTTTCATCTATCGGGTCGTGGAGTATGCGGTTTACAGGCCGGAATTCACCGCACCTCCGGTACCGGTCGTTCCGCAGCCCTACATTCCTTATCACACCGTTTCGGCAGAGCCCGCAGAGCCACCACAGCCTGTTCAGGAAAATATCGAGGATGAAGAGGAATATTTCTAGGAGAGATGCTCCTTAACCTTTTCCCAAGCACTTTTTATATCGCCGGCTGTTTTTCCTTCGGAGTTATACTGCACTATGGACTTCCCATGGACCATCGCATCCGTAATCTCCCTATCGAAGCGTATCTTCCCGACCACCGGAACACCCTCTTCCTCGCAGTACTTCTCAATCCTTTCCGCCATCTCTTCGTTCAGGTCGTATTTGTTTATCATAACGAAGGGCTTTGCTCCGAAATGCCTCGCCACGCCAAGCACCCTCTCCATGTCATGTATACCGGACATCGTCGGTTCGGTGACTATGAGAACCGCATCAACTCCGGTTATGGCCGAAGTCACGGGGCAGCCTATTCCGGGAGGGCCGTCTATGATGACATATGGATAATCCTCCTTCTCGGCTATGTTACGGGCCATGTTGCGTACCACGGTGACGAGCTTCCCCGAGTTCTCCTCCCCGATGTCCAGTTTGGCATGCGTCATGGGGCCGAAGGCTGTCTCCGAGACATACCAGTGGCCGGAAAGGTTCTCCTTCATCTCTATGGCCTTCGTGGGGCAGACATAGGCGCAGAAACCGCAACCGTCGCACTTGAACGGGTCGATGTTGAACTTCTCGTCAATGGCATCGAAGCGGCAGACCTGCCTGCACATCCCGCAATCTACGCACTTCTCGTCATCCTTCACAGCTCTGACTCCGCCGTAGAAGTCCCCGCTCTCCTTTATTTCAGGGTGCAGTATCAGGTGAAGGTCGGGAGCGTCCACGTCGCAGTCCGCTATGACCTTTCTTTTTTCAAGGGTCACGAGAGCCGATGTTATGCTCGTCTTTCCGGTTCCGCCCTTTCCGCTTATCACCGTTATCTGATGCATGGGTGTCGAAAACCGGATGAGAATATGAACATTATGCCGAATTCGCAGACGAACGAGACAGCATCAATCCATCAGAGAGATGTTTTATTCCTTTTTTCTTGTGGATGGGTAGAATACCACAAAAACAAGGAGCATGAAAAGTCCGATAAATCCATAGATGAACTGGGCGGGTAAAAGTGATACAGCTATTCCGAAAAGGCTTACGGAAACGATTCTGGAAAAACTTCCGAGAGTGCTCATAACACCGAGAACCGAGCTCAGACATTCTCTCGGAGTGTCTTTTTGTATTATTGAAACTCTGTTGGGGGCCAGAATGCCATTACCAATCCCAAGAAGAAAGAATGCCAGAAGGGCCATGTAAAAGTCCTTTCTGATAAAGAGAATGAAAAAGGAAGCCGTATAGAACAAAGAGGACAGAACGACCATCTTATATGGATTTCTTATTTTTATAAGTTTAACGCTCACGGCAGATTTCACAGAGATATCTCCGACATATGATGACGCCATTACAATGCCAAAGATCATATAATATGAGGGAAAGGAAGAGAAATAGGCCACATTCACTATTTTCAGGCCCCCGCCGATAAGCCCGGTTACCAAGAAGAGAATCAGAGTGTTTCTCACAGTCATGTTTTTCTTTATGACACTAACAGATGAGCGGAATGCCGCAGAAAACCTCTCTTTTTCCGTCGAACCTTTAATTCTGGAATCTATGGCCATATTCCATACTATGAGGGCGGCTGCAAGAAAAGAGGCGGAATCTACCAGAAAAGGGAGGCCTTCGTTCACGGTCAGAAGATATGCCCCAAGCAGAGGAGATGTCAGAGCAACGATGCTCATGGAAAGTGAGAGGGTGCTGTTCGCCCATGAAAGGTCCTCTTTTTCGATAACATCGGCAAGCATGGATTGATAGGATATGGTGCTTATTATCCCAATAGATGACGATAGTATGTTCAGCATAAGGAGAAACCAGACATCGGTTCTAATAAAGACGGAAAAAGAGATTATCGAGAGGACAATTGAAGAAAAAACCCACATTTTCTTGGCATCTCTGTTTTTCATGGAGATTCCTATGTAGACTCCAAGAGATATTGAAGGAATCAGGGCGGCAAGCTCAAAAACGCTCAGGAAAATTCCGGAATGATACCATGAATACACGAGCAGAGGGATGGAAAAAGCTGTCAGAAGGGAACCAAAGAGCGATATGTCCGTGGCGACAAGTAGCATATAGAAGGACTGTTTTTTCATGGAAACAACTTCTCTGGATTATTACAGAATGCGGCTACATAGCCAAAACATTTGTTGCAGTATGGTAAATATCTACATTGTCCACATGTTTCACTGGACGGAGTTTTTCTAAACGCCCATTTTACAGATCCTTCCTTGAATAATTTTTCAATATTATCTATAAATATATTTCCAATTTTGAATTTTTCATAGGATCCGAGTACTACACACGGATAAATATCTCCATTAGGTGCAATAGATACGGAAACATATCCTGCCCCGCAATTTCCACCTCCAATACCCAGTGAGTGTACCATATTGGAGAATCCGTCTTCGCTCATATAAAGTTTTTCTAAATTCTCAGCATCTTCTTTCCATTTAAATAAATCACTCTTAGAAATATTCAACTTTTCAGAAAGTTTTATGCCATCTACAAAATCTTTCATACTAGGTACCTCATCTATCATCTTCTCTCCATTTCCAACAGGAATTAAATAACCGATACCCATTTCAACTCCATCTAACTGGCTCAAGTAGTCATTCACATGTCGTATTGCTTCAATGTGATTCTTCCTCAATACCATTCCAACCTGAACATATTTATTATATTTCTTTAATATTTTAATTGATTTAATAGTTTTTTCATATATTCCTTCTCCACGCAAATATTCATGCTCTTCTTTATTACCGTCAAGACTTATATTTATTGAATATAAATTTTTATAATTTCCTAGGCGTTTTGAAATCGGTTCATCTACCAATAATCCAGTTGTATAAAAAGAAAATCTTTTATTTCTTTTTTCCAGTATATCTAGGAGTTCCCATACATCTTCCACAAGTAGCGTTTCTCCACCGGTGATCTGGACATTTAGAGGGAGATTGTATGGTTCAAACATATCAAGAATCTCAGAAAAAGTTTTCGAGTTTATCTTCTCTTCTAAATTTCTATTTTTTATATAGCAATGTTTGCAATCCAACACACATCTTCGGGTGATTTCTATTTGAAGAGTTATTGGTAAGAACATGTTAGAATCTCCAATAACGACGGGGTTATCCCGTTTGCCTTCAACAAGTACATTCTTAAAAAACATTTCTTTAACAAAATCCATAACATCATCAATTTTCATATTATTATATTTATTTTTTAAAATATTAATAACATCACCAACTTTTTTACCATATCCAAAAGAAGATACTATTTCTCCTGCAGATATGTTGAGATGGGCTATTACTGAAGTGGGCTGGTGTTCATATCGCCTAAGCAAAGTATATTCAACAGGATTGCGATATAGATACATATGGGGATTCAGCGTCAATTCTTTTTGCATCATTCTATCACCATTTTAAAAATAAAGGGTTTTAGAAGAGGCTTAGATCTACGAAGCCGTATTTCTCACATGGACCGCCTGCGCATCCCAAAGGCTCCGATTCCACCTCTTCTATTTTTGGAGATACCCATTCATTTTTCTTTGACATTCGTACCACCAAATGCGGGATAAGTTCTATATATATATATATAAATTTTTCGTTAATCCAAAGAAAAGATTTAATAAATATCTATTAGATTGAAATCCCTCGCCGGACACGGGCCTCTGAGACACTCACGGCAGTGAACGCAGGTTTCAGGGTCGGCCACGGCCATACCGTTCTTTATGGAGAGCGCTCCGGTCGGGCACCTTCCGACGCACACGCCGCAGCCCATGCAGTTCACGGCCTGTTCCACCACTCCTTTTATGTCTCGGATAAAGCTCTCGTCGTGTATTGTTATCTCATCACCGGCGATAGTGCATACATCCTTTATCTCAATAGAACCGTCTTTTTCAGTCCATTCTCCCAGTATGGAGGCGAAGGCCTTCATGCGCTCCGTATCCACGGGAACCGATGTTATCACCGGATTTCCATCCTCGAAGGAGACACCCCCTTTCCCTCTTTTCAGTTCAGGAGCATGGAAGCCTCTCGATCTTGCCCAAGGAGGGAATCTTCTCCACCTCCAGAGCCCGTATTTCAACCATTCATCCTCCAGACCTTTGTCTCGGGCATACTCAGTCAGATAATCGTCCCAGCGAGCGTAGCCGTCGAAGTTCTCTTTTAGGATAACCGTATCGCCCATGTCTGCGGACGGACAGAGATAGCACCCTATCCGGTAAAGCCCTCGCTCGTACCACGGATTGTAATCCGCTCCTTTCATGAACAGGTATAACCAGACCTCAAGGGCGGTCCAGTCCTGTATCGGGCTTATGCCCTTCTGCTTTCTAACCCATGGGTTCTCCCATTCGTTGCCCTTTCTGGAGCGGGATTCGGACTCGTATTTCCTCTGCCCTATCAGGGATATCATGCCGTCGGGGTATCTTTCCTTTATGAACAGCGTCGTCGGCCCCAGTTTGCAGGCCTTGCAGCACCAGCGGTAGTCCTTCGCAGGCGGCCCGAATATCTCAAGCCCGTTCCAGAAGGCATCTCCCGCATCTATCTCTTGATATTCCAGCCCGTACCTCTCGGCCGTCCTCCTAGCGTTCTCTATGGTCTCGGGCATTTCTATGCCCGTGTTGAGGAACATCAGCACAGGTTTATATCCTGCATCCAGAGCGATGAGGAGCGCTGCCAGAGAGTCCTTTCCACCGCTGTATGATGCAACGAGAGGCGAATCGTTATCCTCAACGACCTTTTTAACGAATTCTATCCCTTTTGATATGTTTTTTCGCACGGCATCCGTATTTGCTTTTATGACCGCATCCCAGTCCTGACCACCATCCGGTATTCTCACCGGTTCCTTCAATCGATGTCTGACCTTGATTCCCACGCCTCTTTCGGCATTTTCCATCTCCTCTCCGCTCATCATGGCCCTGCCCACTGCGATGACCTCTTTTTCCGGTGATAGAACGACGACCTCATCGCCCTTTTTCATGTCATCGGACATCTCGTTTACTCCGACGGCCAGAGCATTCGCGCTCTTCAGTATCGGCTCGACAGCACCTTCATCCACGATCACCCATGACCTTTTCAGGGCCGGAAGCATTCGGACGGCACCTTCCACCCTCGGCGAAAGGATGAATTTCCCGGTGAATATTTCATATTTCAAAGAGCCTATTACCGTACCGTCAGAGATTATTTCGTCTATCCTGTCCTCTCCCGGAGCGCGATTCAGTATGAAGACTTTGTCCGCAGGTGCGAAGAGCTTACCGCAGCCCTCTCCGAACTGCTCATCCGCAAGATGCCTTATCATTTCAAGGTCATATTCGAAGGCGGGTCTTATGTCTCCGGGAGGGGTGATATCGACATGTTTCCCTTCGGAACCGCAGATAGAGCACCTTTTGCCCACTAACGGCAGATTGCATTCTTCGCACCATTTCAGTTTCATGCGGCCGAGCCTTTTCAGAGACACAGCACATCGAAAACAGAGGTGTATTTAGTTATGGCGCTCAGAACTCTCGTGCTACGGGGCTCCAGAATGTGGAGTTGCAGACCTCACAGTATGTCGCATCCTTCTCGACCTCCGCACCGCATTCCGGACAGAAATACTTCACTTTCCCGGTGTAAAACGTGGTTCCGCAGTGCGGGCACCTCTCGGCATCTATGGAAACCCTCTCACCGCAGTTTCCACAGGTATAGATTCCTATGAGGAATTTGGCACCGCAGTTCGGGCAGTTCGTGCTGGTGGCATCCACCTCTTCTCCGCATACCGGGCACATGAAAGGCTGATGCCTCTCTTTTTTGGACCTAACAAGGGATACTGCCTTCTTTGCCTTTTTGAAGATTGATTTCACGCCTGAACATAGGCCTTTGGTATATATGCTTTTCAGAGGCAAAAACTTTATTAATGATTCTCTGCATGAGGTCATGCACAGGAGGATAAAAACAATGCATGATTATCTCCAAAGGTGGCAGAGCGCGTTTGTCGTATTTCTGTTAGTGTTTACCGTATTCACAATCGTACCGGTGAATGCGGTCAACCAAGCCAACAGTAGGATAAGCACATTTCCGGCACCGACAGGGGTTCTTTTTCACGGGGTCTCATGGAACGAGGACAACTATGCATACGCCATTGCCGTAGGGGAGGATTCCGCTGCTACAGACACGGGGCAGATATTCCGTTTTGACCCGGAAAACGGATGGACGAATTTCAGCACTGTACTGTCCAACGGAGAGATAATTTATGATGCGGTCTATTACAAGGACGATTCCTTTTTTATTTTGGGTGACAACGGAGGGGAATGTGATGGATACCTCATGGAAGGGGCAAATACCGCCACACCTTCCTTCACTTTGCTGAACAATGTCGAGTCTGCCGGCTCCGGATTCACCGCAGGATGTTACGATCCCTTTTACGGCAGTGCGGGCGCTCTTGTAGGTGTTGGAACGCCATATACTGATTACGGGATGATATCTTGGTATGATATCGGAGGAGATACTTGGTATAAAATCAGTATTTTAAAAACAGCATCTCTCAAGGATGTCGCATGCGACAGTGACCCGAACACGCAGTATGTCATCGCCGTAGGTCAGGATTCGTCCACCGGAAAAGCGGTGGCATATCTGTGCGACTACAGTGATGCCTATCCGATAGAAGTTCCTGCCGATGCGGCGGATTTCACTGCCGTCTCATGGGACACCGCAAGCCACACCATTCTCATTACGGGAACGGATACAAGTGGGAACACGCGCCTGTGGCAGATGTACCACATACGGCAAACGATGTATGTGGCGTTTTCCAACTATGATGATAATTCCTTGTCCGTCATGTATAACGATGGTTTACACTGGACATTTTCTTCGGTTGATGCGGCCCAATATCCCTACCCATCACTTGCAATTGACTGGTATGCGGTACCCCACATTACATATCGCGATGGAGCTACGCAAGAATTCAGGCACGCATGGTTCATCGGAGGCAGATGGCTTACCGAGCTCGTGGATTCCAACGGAGACACAGGATACCAGTCCTCTCTGGCGGTCGATTACGGCAACAATCTTCAAACCAGTTACTGCGAATGGGGAGCTTATGACTTGATGTATGCCAAGTACAACGGAACCGCATGGGCGACAGAGAATGTGGATTCGACGGATCAGGTGGGCTCATGGAGCTCATTGGCAATCCAGAGAGGTTCGCTTTATCCTTCCGTAGCATATTACGACGATACCAATAAAGATATAAAATATAATTATAAAGATTATTATGGATGGCACCCCCAATATACCGGTTCGACTGTGGGAGATGCCAAAGAGTGGATATCACTATATCTCAATTTCAACAATCAACCATCCATATCATATTATGATTCTCTGAATGCCCAGATAAGATATACATCATACGATGGCAGCGCATGGAATGATCAATATGTCACGGATGCGGATACGGGATATACTGACATGGCAGTATGGCGGGACAACCGCATAGGAATATCCTATATCGATGCCGGAGGTCTGTGCTATTCCGAAAATAACGGAGGCACATGGAATACGGACATAGGCCTTTATTCTGCTGCGGATTACACCTCGATTGCCTATGATATGAACGGAGACCCTGTGATAGTCTATCATGATTCGACCAGCGGACTTAATATGGCAAGGTTCTATCATTCGAACAACACATGGAGTAACAGCCTGCTTTTCGGTGGTTCGAATCCCCAGTATAACGGCCGGTATAATGACATTGTTTTGGGTGTTCAGGCCGATTTCAGGTCCATAAAAGGGACGGAAGGGTCGTCACAATTGAATGATATCGATTGGGAACCCAACGGACAACTGGCGATTGCGGTTGGCAATAATGGAGAGGTATTCGTCTATTATCCGGGCCATGATAGTGTTTCCGACTGGAGTGATTCATCCTTTACCGATAATCTTTATTCAATCGCAGTTAAACCGAAGGGAAGCCCAGGATATGGTATTGCAGTGGGAGAGTCTGCATCTGTCGGAGTGATATCATATCAAGTGTACAACTCGGATACGGAGATAACCGCAGATTCCAGCACGCCCCACATAAATGTGATTGACATAAAGGACAATCTGGGTCAGAGCAGGCTTAACAAACAGTCGGATGTAGGAAATACATACACATTCTTTTTGAATTGTTCATATGATCTGGGATGGGCAAAGGTAGGAGGATTGGATATTTCTGCATGGTATGATTTCGGTAATGACGACATAGCCATGAGGAACTACAACGATACCGCAGGTAAGAATTACAACTTCCACCTGCATTTTACACCTGACAGCACAGACCCAGTTAACAATGGCGGTGTTTGGAGGCTTTTATGGCCCAACGGAACCGATGAAGTGAGATTGGTGGGTTGGTATCAGAAGACAGAGGATAGAAGTGGTTTTATGGGGTCCATTGTCGGGGCTGACGAGTTCGATTATTTCCATCTTTATGTCAATATAACTTTCGGAGAACAACTTGTGTTCGCACCGGGACAGGGATGGTCTCCAAGCACGAACCAGTCGGATCCGGCGCTATCGTTCAACGACCTCAACAGTTGGAATTTCAACGCAACCATATATGATGCGACAGTCACAACTGCGAGAGAGTCAAAGTACGACGAGTTCGGAATCTATGCATATACAGAGATAACGGCAATAAACAATCCGACGGGTTCCGGTGCGCCGGGCAGTCTGATATATCTGAATCCCGCATCGCACATAGGCGTACGTGCAAATCTTCCTTACAAAGTGCAGGTCAATATAAGTGACATGGTGGGGGAGCGCGACAGCACCCACAAAATAAGCCGTACGGCAGTCCATGTTCTCAACAACAACGGATATGCCAACAGTACGAATTCACAGATTTCCACATGGACGGCATTCCCTTCTTCGCCTGTTGCACTATATGTATGGGGAACAGATACATATTACATGCCGAATCTTGACGACGGAACATGGTCCGCGGGACTTCAGGGGGGATACGATGATGTCAGTACATATACTGCAGTATTTTGGGATCTGGCGATTCCGCCTTCCACTCCGGATGATCGATATAGGTCGACTGTAATAATCGAAATAACATATTGACGCTTTTCGCCACAACTGATGAAAAGTTTTAAGTATTTCATCCGTGATGTGTATTCCACACTTCCAAAGAGAAGGAGGACAAAAAATGAAAAATTCAGAAAGAGTTATAAGTATACTGCTGGTGGCTCTGCTGGTGGCTTCCGCTTTTGTAGCCGTACCGGGAAGAGCTGATGACCAGGCAAAGGATTTGGTGACTGCTTTAGCCAACCCCAGCGGTGTGACATTCAACGATGTTGCGTGGAACGAAGACACATACGCGTATGCGATTGCAGTCGGAAATACCACTACTAACGGAGTCGTATACAAATACGACGCAACGAACGGGTGGACTCTGTTGATCACTAAGACGAGTGAGAAATACTATGATGTGGTATACGACACATTTGCACATAACGGAACATTTTATTTCGTGGGTGAAGAGAGCATAACGAACACTGCGGTAGCATACACATTGAATCCGGATTTTTCAGCCCCGCAGATAACGATAAGCGGCATTTCTCCAAGTGTCTTTTACGGGGCATATTTTGATTCGCTCAATGGAAATTCGGGGACGCTTCTTGCCGTAGGCAAGGACACGATGAGCAACGGAACTATGGCCTATTATGACATATATGGTGCAACATGGACAGCGAATCAGACGAATTCAGGAGATGTCCTCGAAGCGGTCACGGTCGATCCATACTATAATTTTGTATATGCAGTGGGACACAACGGAGCTTCTGCATTGGCATACAAGTATACATGGTCGGGAAGTCCTCAGCCACTCGTCGTGCCATCAAATGCAGGTGCATTTTACGGAATAGATTGGCAGACCATGGGGGAAATCACATACGGTCTTGTTGTAGGAACAAATACGAGCAACAGCGGTTTTGTATGGAAAATCTTCAATGATGATTCTTTTTCTGAGGTCGCAGGCGTGACATCCGGTTCTCCGGCACTAAGGGATGTTGACTGGAATGAGGACGGAACCATGGCAGTGATTGTCGGTGACGGAGGAACACTGTATGTGTACTATGATATCAATGCCGGCAGAGTCGTGGATTGGTCCACCCCTTCATTTACATCGGATACCTATGGTGTCGCCGTTAAATCTCCAGGCAGCCCGGGATATGGTCTGGGTGTAGGGGTGAGTTCCGCTCCGAAGATATCCTATCAGGTGGCGGATTCCAGCACACAGATAGAGGTCAACACCATATATCCGCATCTCAATGAGATCGACCTCAGGACAGCGGCAAATGTCTCCGTCCTAAACCAACAGGTGGATACCGGAACAGTATATCACTACTACATCAACGGTTCATATGCACTCGGATGGGAAAATGTAAACATAGATATATACGGATGGTATGATGAAGGTGTTGAAACTACACTTTATAATGCGACCGCAGGAGGCAACCTGAACTTCCATCTAAGATATCAGCCAGATCCATCATATCCCTATCAAAAGCCCGGAAACTGGACTCTGCTGTGGCCTGTGGACTATCACGAAATAACTATGGGGGCCGTCGGGACCATAGAATGGGATGACAACCCCAACAACGGAACCGTGGGCGTCAGAGACGGAGAGGATTTCTACCACGTCAATATAGACATAACCTTCGGACCGCAGGTCAGATATGCAGCCGGGGAGGGGACATGGGATGCGGCAACGGACAGGACAACGACATCCGGTGCATTCAATGATGCGGGAAGCTGGAACACGCAGGTGACTCTTTCGGATTCGGGTACTGGGGCATCTCAGACACAGTATGATGAATTCGGAGTTTATGCATATACCGAGGTCTCTGCCATAAACAACCCGACAGGCTCCGGTCCGCCGGGTTCTACGATTGTCCTCAGCCCCAACAGCGAAGTATTTGTCAGCAGCAATCTGAACTACTCTGTCACTGCCAATGTCACGGATCTCACATCAACTTCCGGGAAGAGCATCTCAAAATCATACATTTACCTCCAGAACATGCATGCCGATGCGGCAGGAAACAGTGATGTGTCCACCATGACGAACTTCACCGCAGGTGGCGGAGCACTATGGGTATGGGGCGTCTCAGGAACTTCGACATACATGCCACCCCTGAACTTCGGAAGGTATTCCGCAGGACCCAACAACTATGGCAATACGACCGCCGATGCACATACGCTGATAGCATGGGAGGTTGAGGTAATCGGAGGAACTCCGGAGGATCACTTCACTGCAACGATAACATACACGGTGACATACCCGTAAAACCTCTTTCTTTTTACTTCTTTATTTAATTAATATACCCCGCAGCTTGCTGCGGCTGGGACAGCATAGGCAGATAACAATATACTTTGGCATGTTCTATAGCCATGGAAATAGAACATGCTTCACACTGCACATATCGAATAAGA
>Ga0190313_1000269_pt1 | contig 32635 bp, 33 predicted proteins | sample 4870071011_MG_FD_169989 | JGI IMG/M metagenome (GOLD analysis project Ga0190313, IMG submission 169989) | Hydrothermal vent sediment bacterial communities from Southern Trench, Guaymas Basin, Mexico - 4870-07-10-11_MG | ecosystem: Environmental > Aquatic > Marine > Hydrothermal vents > Sediment ... | reverse complement strand
CCTCGGGATTGGGAGGATTAATCCTCTTAGGCCTCCTTAGGGGGAGGAAAACCACGCATCCTTAGGCGTAGGGTTCACTCCATGTCTATCAAATATTTAACAGTTTCGCAAGGCGCTCTTTAATAGCTTGTGAGATTTTGGCACTCAGACTTTTTGATATCAAATCTCAGAGAGTGAGCCTAATGTTTTTTACACTTGTAGCACCCAAATAAGGGTAGTGATCAAGCATGGTGAACGCTTGATAGTAATTATACGCATATACATGAACCGCATAGATCATCAGCATAGTTGTTCAACAGCTATTGTGTATACACTTGTTAATTGAGTATACAACAAAAGAGCCCTAAGAGTTATTTGTGAAAGGCGGAGGATGAGTAAATGATCCCTGAAAACTATATTGTAACTATACCAATAGTACTCTTCATAGTAGCATCACTAGCTATAGTTCTTAAAAAAGAGACCTCTGTAAAAGTATCTAGTATTATATCGGCAATAGGTTCATCGACGCTTATTCTAGTGAGTTTCATAGGGTTTATGCATGATATAGATGTCAAATATGTTATATGGGATGCCAACGGGTCCTCAATATTGTCATCGCTTTGTACAGTCCATATCCACATAGACAAGCTCTCCAGTATATTTGTTGGATTAACGGGTATAATTACACTTCTGGCTTCTGTTTATGCGATTAAATATATTGAGAAGCATAAAAGTGGCTATTATAGGCTTTTATCCTTTAGTTATCCACTTACAGTACTAACAATGTACTTGCTTTTCGTTTCGTGGGATTTGTTGTGGTTACTTATATTCTGGGAGCTTCTGACTCTTTTCTCACAGTTCATAGTGGTGTTTAAGGGGGACAAAGAGGCTATATCTGGTGCTTACCAATATTTTACCATAACTAAAGCCTGTGCGGACGTACTTGTTATAGCCCTCGTGACGTTGATAATAATTGTTACAGGCCTCAAAACATCATATGATGATGTTTCTTTAGCTCTTTGGGCATATTTTTCAGGTAATAAAGCCATTGGATATCTCCTAGCAATACTAGCGCTAGTTGGGTTTGGAGCAAAGGCAGGATTAGCTCCGTTTCATACATGGCTTCCTAAAGCACATCCAGCAGCTCCGACACATATATCAGCAATATTAAGCGGTCTAATAGTAAAAACAGGAGTCTATGCGCTTATGAGGACGTTTCTTGTGTTTTTCCCAACGGATGCTACAATAGGACTCATAGTAGCATCTTTTGGGGTCCTGACAATAATTGTCGGAAACATGAGAGCACTTGCACAGGATGACTCCAAGAGGCTTCTGGCTTACTCAACGATAGGGCAAATAGGATACATATTGCTGCCCATGGGTGCTGGGATATACTTAATGGGAATAGGTCAAACGTTGTTAGGTGGATTCGCTCTTGTTGCATCATTGTATCATACGATAAATCATGCATTCTTTAAGTCTCTGCTTTTCTTGACATCGGGGTCAATTCTTTACGCAACTGGATCAAGAGACCTGAACATCATAGGAGGGCTCTCAAAACAGATGCCATATACGGCTTTTGCTGCCCTAATTGGAGCTTTATCTATTGCGGGTGTACCTCCTCTAAACGGCTTTGTCAGCAAGTGGATGATATACTCTTCTCTTCTGCCATCGGCAACTGTTATATCGCTGTTTGGAATAATAGCCCTAGCAATGAGCGCTGTTACTGCTGCGTATATCATGAAGTTCTTCACGGCAGCATTCCTTAAGCCACCAAAGGTTAAGCTTGATGTAAATGAAGTTCCAGGACTTATGTCAGCAACTCAAATAATAGCAGCGGCCTTCTGTATACTTCTTGGAGTATATCCAAACTTCATTGTAAAGGTATGCTCAGATGCTTTAATTTCATTAGGCTATCCGATATCGTATGAGAGCTTTAAGATCCTGCCAGGAGTTGTTCTCCCTAATACTGCAGCGTTCATGCCAATCTTAGTGCTAATGGCAGTGTTCCTTCTAGCACCCTTGTTAGGTCTCGCAGTAGGTGTGGATAGAATAGATAACACGTGGACCACAGGATACCCAAGGCCTACATCAGCAATGACATCCTTTGGCTACTATAAGGATTTAAGAGAGGGGTTCTCAGAGTATTATTCAATTTCTAAAGAGCTTTTAGCCTTTGCAAGAAGGCTCTCAAGTGCAATCCTGAGGATGAGTTCCTCATATGAGGACGTCTCATATGACCTAAACACAATGCTCTATGGGGCTGCAGTCTTCTTAGTAATAGGGATCTTTGTAATCCTGTGGGGTGTTATCTCATGAACGCCATAATAGCAGTTATTGTAAATGTAATCTTTGCACTTCTTTACGCTCCTCTCATAGACGGAGTTGAGAGAAAAATAAAGGCAAGAGTTCAGAGGAGAAAAGGACCTCCAATACAGCAGACATGGTACGATATTCTCAAGCTCTTTAAAAAGGAGGAAATTATGCCAAAAGACGCTACAAAATCAATCTTTGTAAGTGCACCATTTATGGCCTTTCTTTCAGTGTTAATTGCTTATCTCTTCGTTCCTACGATACTTCCAGGGGCACTGTACTTCTACGGTGACATAATAGTCGTTATATATCTACTAGCGTTCTCGTCAATAGTGCTTTTCCTAGGAGCGTTTTCCTCTGGAAACCCTTACGCTCAGGTAGGAGCAAACAGAGAGATGTCCCTAGCTGTCATGGAGGAAATCCTGCTTGCATTCATAGTTGGGAGTCTTGCCGTACTTAACAGATCCTTAATGCTAAATAGGATGTTTCCACTTGAGATCAAGGTTTCTTCTATAATACTCTTAGCGTTTTACCTTGTTGTTATGTACATAGCAAGCGCCAGAGTCCCCTTTGACATAGCAGAGGCAGAGCCTGAGATAGCAGAGGGACCATTTATAGAGTACAGTGGAAAGTACTTAGCGATGTGTAAGTACACAATATTCTTGAAGAGGATACTACTTACATCGCTCTTCCTGAACTTTGTCCTTCCAGAGAACGTTCTCTGGAGGACTATAGGATACGTTATTGGAGTAGTTATCATTCCAGTAATTCTCGCAATGATTGAGGCCCACATGGGTAGAATGAGAATAGATCAAGCAGTGCGCTTTATGAAGAGGTTGTCAGTGATTGGAATATTTGCGTGGGTTATTAGCCTCTTTGGATGGTGATCTCTAATGCAGGATATAAAGCGCGTAATTGAGGAGAACAATGGTAAGATAGTTGTAGAACATGATTATTTCCTTTTGGTAGAGGTTTCAAGGGAACACGTGAGGAAACTTGCTAGGACTCTTTTTGAGGCAGGAGCTTATTACTCAACTGGCGTCGGAAGTGATGAGAGGCCTAGGAATGGATTCTTTGCAATGTATCACATACTAAATCATGAGGAGTCAAAGAAGTACATCGTACTTAAGGTAGAAGCACCAGAACATGACTTAAGAATCCCTTCAATAACACCAGAAATAGAGGGCGCAAACTGGGCTGAGAGAGAAGCTCATGACGTATTAGGAATAGTATTTGAGGGGCATCCAGAGCCTGAGAGGCTTATATTGCCCGATGACTGGCCCGAGGGAGTATACCCCCTGAGAAAGGACTTCAAATACAACGAAAAGGTAAAGCCCGTAAGGAAGGAGGAAAAGTTCATAGAGAGGGAAGATGCCCTTGTCCTCCCGCTAGGACCATTTCATCCCACATTACATGAACCTGAGTACTTTGAGATATACGTTGATGGTGAGACCATAGCCGGAGCGCGCTATAAAGGGTTCTTCATTCATAGAGGTCTTGAAAAGCTCGCTGAGGGAAGACTCACAATACATCAAATTCCATTTGTTGCAGAGAGAATATGTGGTATCTGTGGTTATACTCACATGATATGCTACTGTCAGGCTGTTGAGAACGCTATAGAGCTAGAGGTTCCTGAAAGGGCTGAGTACATAAGAACTTTGCTTCTAGAAATAGAAAGAATACATAGTCATATTCTCTGGTTCGGAGTAGTTTATCATCTTCTTGGGTTTGATACGGGATTCATGCACGCGTGGAGAATAAGGGAAAAGGTAATGGACATTGCAGAGATGCTTACTGGAAACAGGAAGACATATGGAATGAGTCTTGTAGGCGGTGTAAGAAGGGACATAGATGAAGATAAGAAGGAAAAGACCCTCAAGGCTCTTAGGGAAGTATCACAGGAAATGAAGAAGTTGTTTAATGACGTGCTCGCCATGAAGGAGATACTAAACAGGATTGAGGATGTTGGGATACTACCTAAGGATAGAGCGAGGTCAATAGGGGTAGTAGGTCCCGTTGCAAGGGGCTCTGGGATAAACACTGATGTGAGGAAGGATCATCCATATGCTGCGTACAAGTACTTAGACTTTAAGGTTCCCGTATACAACGGCTGTGATGTGCTGTCTAGATATCTCGTTAGGGCTGATGAGATCTTTGAGAGCATATACTTAATAGAGCAAGTTTTAGATCAGATGCCAGGAGGAGACATAATGGTTGAGAGGTTTGAAGTTCCGGAGTTCTCTGTAGGAGTTGGAGCAACAGAGGCTCCTAGAGGAGAGGATGTACACTTTGTAATTACGCACAGGGGAAGTAAGGTTTATAGGTGGAGGCCAAGAGCACCAACGTACAATAACCTCCCATCAGTTCCAGTAATGCTCGAGGGAGAACACCTAGCAGATGCCCCCGCTATAATAGGATCCATAGACCCATGCTTCTCATGTACAGATCACGTGACCATAGTGGATGATAGCACTGGAAAGATACTGTTTAGAGGCCCTCTTGAGGATGCCATTAGGAGGCTTAAGAGGTGAGTCCCATGGGTAGGCTCAGGATGCTTATAGACTCCCTCTCCCACCCAAGGGTTACTGAGAAGTACCCATATGAGCCCATACCAATACCTGAGGACTTCCGAGGGAAGCCTGAAATAGACCCAGAGAAGTGCATAGGGTGTGCGGCATGTGCTAGGGTTTGCCCACCAAACGCTATAACCTTTAGAGATGATCACGAGCAGGGATATAGAGTCCTTCAGGTATTCTTGGGAAGATGCATATTCTGTGGTAGATGCCAGGATTCATGTCCTGTTGGTGCAATTAAGCTCACAAAGGAGTTTGAGCTGGTATCACTCTCTAAGGATGATCTCTATCAGGTAGTAAAGCTGGAGCTAGCAAAGTGCGTAAGATGTGGAAAATACACAGTTCCATATCGCTACATAAAGTATCTAATGGAGAAGGGGCCTAAAATACTGAAGTATGAACTCCTCCTTTGTCCGGAGTGTAAGAGCGAGGTCATGACACTGATAAAATATCACTATGCTCAGGAGGTGCATGAGTAGATGGTGGATGTCCTTAAGAAGAGCATTTGGGTTTTCCACCTTAACAGCGGGTCATGTAATGGATGTGACATTGAGGTTCTCGACGTGTTTACTCCAAGGCCTGACTTTGAGAGATTTGGCGTTAAGTTAGTGCCCTCTCCTAGGCATGCTGATGCAATAGCCCTTACTGGCCCTATAACAAGGGCCATGGTACCCAAGGTTGTTGAGGCCATTAAGGCTCTTCCAGAACCTAAGATAGTGCTTGCAATAGGAGCCTGTGCCTGTGGAGGAGGAATCTGGCACGACACCTACGTAGTTGTGGGTGGGATAGACGAGTTCTATAAGATACTAAAAGAGGAGTACGGCATGGATCCTCCTACAACAATATACATACCTGGATGCCCTGCAAAGCCTGAAGCCCTAATCTATGCTGCTGGGATCCTTGCAGACATAATAAAGCAGAAACAAAGGAGGAGAGAGGATGTCATCAGGGAAGAGGATGAGGAAAAGAGAAAGATAGAGACGATAATAAGGGAAGAAATAGGTTCAAGGCACTTCCTTCCTAAGATAATAGTAAAAAGAGGTCCTAAGGAGGGATCAGTGTGAACGCTGAAAACTTGCTTTTTATGATACTCATGATAGCATTTCCTTTCTATCTAGCAGCGTTCGTACTGTATTCAATAAGGATAGTAAAAGGTCCTACGATCTTTGATTCAGTCCTTGCTGTTGACTGTCTCTCATTTGATCTTGCGGCGTTCATAGCAATTCTTGCTATATACTTTAGAAGTGCCTTCCTAGCAACCAGCGCAATAATACTCGCACTCTGGGCGTTTCTCTTAGATCTATATCTAGCAAAGTACTTCCTTAAGAGAGAGGTGGGAATATGATAAGTGAGGCGCTAATGTACATCGGTGGCATACTTGTGATAATTGGAGGGATCTGTGACTTCTTTGGAGCATTAGGTCTACTGCGGTTTCCTCACTTCTATGTAAGGCTTCACGCTGCAACTGTGGGAACCATTGGAGGTGCTGTAGTGCCACTTATAGGAGCCGCAATACTCGCCCTTGGGTGTGACTTCCTTGGCTGGATTAGATATCCAATTGCTGGAATGTCGTTCATCACTGCAATACTAATACTTATGGTCTCCCCTACAGCAACGCATGCTCTTGCATTTGCAGCTCATAGAAGTAAGGCAATTGAGTGGAAAGAAAAAGTCTGTGATCACTTAGAGGGTGTTAGGAGATGATATTCATACATCTTGTGATACTTGCAATATCTATGATATTAGGCTTTGTGTTCTCATATCTTGCAATTATGGAAGAGGATCTTCTTAAGGCAGTAATATACTCAGCAGGACAGGGAGTTATGTTCTCGATAGCGTTTTATATCCTCATGGCCCCAGATGTCTTGCTTGCATACATAGCAATAGCAATAGGAATCTACACGGCACTACTAGTGTTCGTCATAAGTAAGACGGAAAGAAAAGAGGTGGTATGACGTGAAAAGGGGCCATATAATAGCCCTTGGAGTATTCATAGCCCTTATCTTGTTAGTATCATTGGGAATCACGTTTGTTGGAAAGGTTCCCATGACCACTGATGTGAGGCCCTTAGGACTCTTCTATCTGAAGAACAGCTACTTTGGAAACTATGCTGCAAGAAGCCCAGAGGTCGTAACTTCAATACTTTGGGACTATCGTGGCCTTGACACGCTCTTTGAAACTGGAGTGTTTTTCCTTGCAATTATATCAGCACTAGCACTCTTTAGAATTGAGAAAAAGGAAGAGAAGGTTAAGGAGAAGGGAGAGGGCTTTACGTTTATAGTCAAGGACACAGTTAGAATAATCTCAGTCCTAATTGTAGCGGTTTCAGCGGCAATAGCGCTTCATGGTCACCTTACTCCTGGAGGAGGATTCCAGGGAGGGTCTGCTTTAGCGGTAGTGCCTCTACTAATAATCGTGGCGTTCTCAAAGTATGCACTTGAGGAAAGGGGGCTCACGAAGGATACAGCAATGATCGTGAGATCGATAGGACTCATTAGCATCATAATACTTGTGCTCATACCACTCGCAGCAGGAGGATACCTCATGCAAAACCTCCCCGTGTTTCCATCACACATATTTGGACAGCTTACAAGTGGATCGCTGGTGTTCTACAACCTTTTTGAGTACATTGCAGTGGGAGCAGGATTCACGGCAGTATTCCTTCTATTGTCGATACCTGAAAAGGTATTCCACGAGATTCTTGGTGGTGAGAAAGAATGATTGAGATGTTTCTCTGGGCACTCGTCTTAGTATCACTCATGGCAACTCTAGTCATAAGCATATATGGAATCGTTGTAAGGCCAAGTCTCATAAAGAAGCTAATAGCACTCACCATACTCACTGACTCAGCTAACTTGTTCGCTATAATGATTGGCTATAGACTAATTTATCCTGTAATACCTCCTGTACTTCCTCAGAGAACCCAGGAGGGACTTTCAAAGCTCATTGCATCCTCAGTAGATCCTCTCCCTCAGGCGCTAGTTATAACAGCAGTTGTTATAGGAATGGCCGTGAACGTGCTGATAGCGTTCGCAATAATTCAGATATATCGTATATATGGGACAACAGACGTGAGGAAGATTGCAGAGGTGATGACAGATGGCAAGGCTCAGTAGCGCCATTCCAGTAGCAGTCCTAGTATTCATAATATACATACTTTTCACGGGATCCGCAACGCTATATGACATCATTACAGGGGTTATAGTCAGCGTTGCATGTGGGGTGCTCTTTGGAGAGTTCGTTGTCAGAAATCCAAGTAAGTGCTTTGATCCTAGAAGATGGTTTTGGACTATTGCTTACTTCCTGAAGTATATGACAGTAATAGAGGCAAGAGCACATCTTGACGTGATAAAGAGGATCCTTACCATGGACATAAGGCCTGGAATCGTTAAGGTGCCAATAGATGTAAAGAACGACTACTCAAGGATTCTAGTTGCACACTCAATAACGAACACTCCTGGAACTGTGACTGTAGACATGGATGACAACTACATATACGTGAACTGGATAAACGTTGTGACAGAAAAACCAAAAGAGGCTAGAAAACGCATATCAGAGGAATTTGAGAAATTCGCAGAGAAGATATTTGAATGAGGTGGTCTAATGCTCGTTGTAGGTCTTACAGTAGTGGTTCCAATAGCATTTGCATTCAGCCTTCCACTTTACTCAAAGATCGTTAGAGGTAACAGAGGAGCAATAGCCTCCTATGCTATTCTTGGATCAGTTATCACACTTGTCCTTTCAGTACTTGTGGCAAAGGAGGTGTACTATTCCTCAGGGCCTCTTGTATATGTCTTTGGAAAATGGGTAGCTCCTGTGGGAATAGTATATGAAGTAGATCTTTTAAGCGCTGTAATAGCGTCAGTTACGGCATTTCTCATGTTCATGATAGCGCTTTACAGCTATCACTACCTTAAGCACGAGGGAGGGATAGAGTGGTACTACACACTCTTTATGGGCCTTGAGGCAGGCCTAATAGGAGTTTTTTACACGGGAGATGCGTTTAACCTGTTCGTTATGATAGAGGTCACGAGCATAGCTGCGTATGGCCTAGTGATGTTCTACAGAAGTAGAGGAGACTCTGTGGTGGCCGGGCTGAAGTACGCTATAATTGGGGCTACTGCAACCACAGTGTACTTCTTAGCAGTGGTCTTCATATACGCAACAGTAGGCACATTAAATATGGCAGATATAGCTGCAAAGCTTCATGGGATCCCATTTGCAGTTTCAGAGGTATACTACCATAACTTCGCCATGGCTACAGGGATAGCACTCATACTGGCAACATGGGCCTTTCTAGTTAAGGCAGCAATATTTCCAAATCATTTCTGGCTTCCAGAGGCTCACCCAGCAGCACCTACGCCAATCTCCGCTGTTCTGAGCGGTCTAGTAGTAAATGTTGGAGTGTACTCACTCCTTAGGTTTTACGTAACTATCTTCAGGGCTCCTCTAGACGTGGGAACCGCCAGAATACTAAACATCTTAAGTAACATGCTGATACTTCTAGGAGCATTCTCAGCGATATTCGCGGCTGTCATGATGAACGTGCAAAAGGACATAAAGAGACTGATAGCATACTCAACGATCGTGCATATGGGCTACATCACTGCAGCTATAGGAGTTGGGACAAGGCTTAGCGTTGAGGCATCACTTTATCATATAATAAATCACGCAATGTCGAAGGCCCTGATGTTCCTTGCAGCAGGAGTGTTCATACAGATGGTTGGATCTAGAAGGATAGACGATTTAGCGGGCATTGCTAAAAGTGCTCCAATAACAGCATTCTCATTTGCTGTATCTACGTTCAGCCTAGTGGGTATTCCACCAATGAACGTCTTCTACAGCAAGCTTCTGCTGTATGGAGCGTACATTGAGTACAACATCGCCCTAGCACTTGTCTTGGTACTTTCAAGCATAGTGGCACTTATAGCTTACGTGAGGGTTCTCTACAAAATGCTGTTCGAGGGTCCGAAAGGAGAGCCCAAGAACGAGGACAAGCTGATGGCAGCGGTGTGTCTTGTACTAGCATTGGTGATACTTATTACTGGAGTAATGGCTCCAGTGATCTATCAAAAGATAATAAGTGTCGCTTCAGCCCAGGCAATGAACTATCAGTCCTACATAGATGCCATTAGAGGGCTTATACAGAAGTTCTTCTAAGATAGAGGAACAGGAGGTCAGTGCCCTGGCTTTTCATCATGCATCAGTGCTCAGCACTCATCATCCCTAGTACATATACCTTACCTACTTGAATTTAAGGATTTGGCCTTGAGGAGCACGCAAGTAGTTAGCTCCTCTAACACAAGGTCTAAAAGCTATTAAGACTCTAAATAAACAAACGTGGACTAAAAAGTTGGTGTGAGTCCTGAAGTCATAACGTCTGACTCATACTACGCCTACCCTTGTGAAGTTAGGAGGGAATGTGCGTATGGAGTTCATGAACTTTGCCTTCCACTGTAAGTCTAAACCTAAAGAGGGTACTGGTAAGAAAATAGCCATAATAGGAGCTGGCCCTGCAGGTCTTGTTGCAGCTGGTTACTTGGCCTGTATGGGTCACGAGATAGATGTATACGATAAGCAGCCGGAGCCAGGAGGGCTGATGATCTTTGGAATTCCAGAGACAAGAATACCCATAGAGCGTGTGAGGCTTGGATGTGAGCACCTTGAGGAGGAGTTCGGAGTAAAGTTCTACACGAGTACAAAGGTCATGTTCGGCGAAAGACACGATGAAGGAGATGAGCTTACAAAGAAGATAGTAAATTTAAAGGAGCTCATGGAGAGCTATGATGTTGTCCTTATAACTACGGGAACATGGCGCTCTAGGATGCCGGACATTGAGGGAAAGAACCTAGATGGCGTGTACACTGCACTAGACTATCTTTATAGGCTAAAGGCAAGTAAGCTAGGATACCTACCGAAGGAACATGCTCCTGAGGTCAAGGGTAAGAGAGTAGCAGTGATAGGAGGTGGATACTCAGCAGTCGATGCAGTCCTTGAGTCAAAGCTATGGGGGGCAAAGGATGTGTACCTCCTATACAGGAGAACGATATACGAAGCCCCAGCAGGTATATATGAGATAAATCAGCTTAAGAACAAGGGAGTTCACTGGATGGAGCTTGTAACCCCTAACAGAATTATTGGAGAGGGGCACGTCAAGGGCATAGAACTCCTCAAGTGTAAGCTCGGAGAACCTGATGCCAGCGGAAGGCGCAGGCCAATTCCAATAGAGGGATCAGAGTTCACGTTGGACATGGACATAGTAATATTCGCAACAGGAGAGCTTTCAACCCCGCCTTTCTCGGAGGACGTAGGCATACAGACGGACAAGTGGGGAGGCATAATTGTAAACGAAAACTATATGACGAGCGTTGAAGGAGTGTTTGCAGCAGGAGATGTAATTACAGGCCCAAGTAAAATTGGCAAGGCTGTGAGATCAGGCCTCTATGCTGCAAGAGCCATAGACATATGGCTCAGATCGAGGTGATGAAAATGACCTCAAACATTAAGGTCAGATATTATATAAGCTTAGATGTGTGTATCGGTTGTGAGACATGTGAGAGTGTCTGTGCATTTGAACACGATGACAGGCCTAATATAAGAGTATATAGGACGTCACTTGGCGTTAACATACCAGTAAACTGCATGCACTGCATAAAGGCGCCCTGTTTAGAGGTATGTCCAGTTGGGGCTATATACAGGGACGATGAAGGGGCTGTTATAATAGACCCCAATAAGTGCATAGGATGTGGCATGTGCCTTGCAGTATGTCCTTACGGCGCTCCAAGATATGATGACTGGCTGAATGCCTTTAATAAATGTGATCTCTGTGCATCTCTAAGAGAGCAAGGTATAGAGCCAGCTTGTTACCAAATGTGCCCATCTGGAGCAATATTCTACGGAGATCCAGAGAAGATTATAGGTGACGTTGGTAAAAGATTTGCTGAGAAGATGCTTCAAAGCAAGATATTTGGTGAGCATTAATTAGTGGAATAACCTTGTTCCAACGCTCTTTTATTTATTTTACAAAATGTCGCTAAGAAGGCCTTGCTCTTTAGAGCGGGGATGAGTTAGGTGAAGTGAGAGGGCAGCCAGGTCATAATATTCCCAAAGATTCATAAAATTGAATGAAGTGAAGAACTGTAAAAATTAAAGAGGAGTAAACTCCTTTAACGCCTTGTGAGGCAGTAACGATTTTCATAGACATTGATGGACAACCTACAACCACAACACATTTATTATCCCACTCCTAAAATATAATCCAGCCCGCGACTAAAGCGTCGAAACCCCACGGCTTAAGGCCGTGGGGGATGTGACGGGCTCGGGCTAAGGATGTGGGGTTTTCCTCCCCCGAGAGGGGGCGAGACCAATGATACGCTCCCGATGAACCCAGAGGGGGCTGAGGTTGATGTGCCCTAAGGCCTACATGGGCATTGATGCCTATGTAGGCTGAACCCCTTAAAGTTTCTATTTCCTTCCCTTCTTCTGTTGCTTGTTCATGTAGATTCCAGTAACAAGTAGCGCAATGCCAGCTCCTAGAAGGACATATGCAACAATCCTGTATGAACGCTTTGAAATTTTTTCTGGAAGAGGTATAACAAGCTCTTGAGACCCATATCTAACTGTAAGTGCATCCCCTTGACGCTCCACGTACGTCGTTATAATAGTGCTATTCTCTGGCGCAGAGTATTTCTTTCCATATATAGTTACGGTGAAGTTTCTGAGGGCTTCTATGTCATTTGTCGTATCGTTTACAGTTATTACCTCTACTCCAACAAAGAGAGCACTTTCTCTTAGCACAAATGTGTTCTTACCAAACGAAACCCTAAGAATTGGTATTGAGTCATTTAGAGGATGTTTATCATACGATTTAGCGCTTCCTGTTACGTTGTATGATCCTGACGGTACCATTGGACCGTAGAAGTTATGGTCCCAAGAGTTATTCCTACCATAATCTGCTCCATATCCGGTCGTGAACTCTGAGATCCTTCCGACCATGTATATGTTGTTCCAAGTTATGCTCACGTTTTCAGTGCCCTGGGAGAGCCATATACCATAAGATCCGACGTTAAGAATAAGATTATGCGTAATAGTGCCGTTTCCAGAGTGATCTATATAAACAGCGTTTGAGGTACTCCTTCTAATGTAATTATTGGAGACGTTAAAGCTATTTACGTTTATTAGGAATGCCCCCCAGCTTGTATAATTTATAATACAACTCTTCACGTTAACGGAGTCAGAATTCTCCACATATATTCCATATATTGCGTTATATATCCACGAAGAGTAGACTCCAACCGAGGGCACATTCTTAGCCATGATGCCAAATCTAGCATCTCTAATGCCAGTATTCCACACTCCAAGGCTCTCCGAGTTAACTACTATAACATCATCGTAAAAATAAACGCCATCAAGTATCACTCTTCCAGAGAAGGCTACGAACATCCCGCCATAGATCCTCTCTATATCCTTTGTGAGCTCTCCAGGAGATAATATCACGCTATCCTTTGAGAAGAAGTATAAGTATGGATACTTGATTGTAGGATCCTTTGGATCAGACTTATAAACGTCTTCAACCTTCACGTCAAAGTTCTCCTTCTTTGTGCCGTCCACCAGCAGCACATGACCACTCAGAACGTCGACGCTCTTTATCTCTACTTCTGTACAGTTGAAAAGCTGTATAGCATATCCCATATCTGGGTTAACTACTGCGGATATCTTATTCACCTTTAGGCCATGAACGTTATATGCAATGATTCCCTGCATCATGTACGATATCGTTACATCCTCTATAACAACATTAGACGCATTTTGTATAGTTATGCCTGTTCTTCCCCAGTTTGACTCGTTCTTACCAGGAGATATCACGACATTTCTGATGACTATATTAGAGACGTTCACTATCCAAAGAGCAGGGAGAACAGGGCCATATAGTACGTAGTTCTCAAGGACATAGGGATCTTCAGGAGTGCCACTGCCCTTCAGAACTCCCTCTGTGACAAGATCCTTTACATTGGTTTCATTTATGTAGAGATGCTCTCTGGTGGGTCTTGTGCCATTAGACTCCTCAGCAGAGATATTTACTGGAATAAAGGCTGCTGTGAGGAACAATAACATCACTAGAATTATTAAGAGCGACTTTGTTCTCATAGTTACACCTCGTAATTAGAGAAGGCTTAAACATAATTCAATGGTATGTTGAGTCTATTAGGAATAATTAATAAACTTTCAACTAAAAAGGGTTTCTAAATGGAAAATTAACATGTGAAGCAATACTGTGCCCCGAAGGAGCAACCGGGCATCAAAGCCCGGGGAGCGCTCAGCCCGGCCGGTTTCTTCGGGGCAATTTATTAGTACCTACATCGGAGTACTTAATATATTAATGGCTTCCTCCAGCCTTGGAAGGCGAGGCTTTCTTAGCAACATTTAGTTAAATTTTAACATTATCTTAACTCAAAGTACAAATATGAGCACGATAAACGCTAGGGTCCCTATAAGAATTAGTATCAGGGCCACCTTAAGTAGAAATAAAGTTATCTTTATAAAAAATCCAAAGCCCAATAACGCCTAAAAGTCCTAAAAACAGGAGAATAAATAGCAGCTTTCCTCCGCTTATTATGAGCAATACTAGTAGTATGAGGAATGCAAGTACAAGTGCTCCTAGCGTACTCATGGCGTTTCACCGCTTCCCTCCATGTTTAACATCCTCCCTACAATGAATCCTCGCGCTTTAGCAAGGAGGAGGTCAAGTGGCTGCTTGATTCTACGATGAAGTACCTGAGGCTACCTCTTGGGTTCTTCCTATGGAAGTATTCATGAGCATTCAATAACTTTTAATCCTAGTCCCTGTCTTTCTATTTCCATGATCCCGTAGGGATTGGCCCTCATTAGCCCCTCATTGGGAAGTTTTCTCTCGAACCTCTGACCCTTTTGGGGAACTCCCTGGCCCCCCACATCTGAAGGCTGTTGTCCCTTTCGAGTATTAAGCCTACCCTCGCATGCAGGGCAAGTTCGAGAGAAAGTCCTCCAAGACGATCTTTGTCAGACCATGATAATCATCGATGAACTTCAGAACAATTTCATTTGCCTGGAACGGGATCGAGTATACCTTAACAATGGTCTCACGTTCTTTCACAGTCCTCCCAGCTCGATGAAGTTCCGGAAGATGCCACTGCAGCCTCCTTGCTATATCTGGAAACCACACTTCCAATTTTTAAATGTTTTGGGCCTAATGAGATACAAAGGCTCACGAACGCTCATGAATGCTCACGAAGAAAGGAACAGCTTCATACGATAACAAGTCACACCCTTAAGGTCAACTCTATGCTAAGGAGCAAGGGTTCTCTATAGTGAACTGTAATTAACATTTAATATGTGATTGCTGTTTTGGATAAATGTCTTCATAAAAGTGTAGATGCCATTAAAAGTCAGGGAGGTGCTCACATGGAAAAGGGTGACGTAGTGAGGGTTGAGTACGAAATATGGATCAAAAACCCCGAGGGTAACGTTCTTTATGCAACGAACATTGAGGAGCTTGCTAAAAAGCACAACATATATGATGAGAATTCTAGATACGGCCCTGAGCCTTTCATAATTGGAGTTAAGCGAATACTAGAGCCAGTTGATGAGAAGCTCTTAGAGGCAAATGTAGGTGATACCATAGAGGTTGAGGTTCCTCCCGAGAAGGCCTTTGGAAGGAGAAACCCTAACCTCATAGAGAAAGTACCTCTTAGGGAGTTTAGGAAGCAGGGTAAAACTCCAATGCCTGGAGATAGAGTTGTGATAAATGGCAGAGTAGGTACCGTGATTGATATTGCCGCAGGACGTGTAATTGTGGACTTTAATCATCCCCTAGCTGACAAGACTTTAATATACAAGGTAAGAGTTGTGGAGAAAATCGAAGATCCAATACAAAAGGTTAAGGCCATCATTGAGATGGACTATCCAAAGGACATTGACGAGTTTGAGATAAGAGCAGAGGGGTCAAAGGTTACAATAAAGCTACCAGACAGGTGCAAGTACGACAATGATTGGGAGCGTGTTAAGCTCTTCGTAGCATCAAACATCCTGAACTACTCGGGGTTTACTGAGCTGGACTTTGTAGAGCACTATGAAAAACCTAAAAAGGAGGCCGTAAAGTCTGATAATAAACAAGAGGAGCAAAAAGAGGAAAAATCTAAAGGATCTGAGAAAAGCTGATTCTTTCCTCTCAATTTTTAATACGTCTTTGCAAGGTATATATCTCCTAGGGACTCTTTACCACATACTGGACATCTTTCATGCTTTCTTCTTCCATAATAATCTCTTCCCAGAATCTTTAGGTCAAGAGCTTGCATCATCTCCTCAGCGCACTCCTCTGAGCCACACCATCCAGTTATTATCACAGCCCTGCCCCTCTCCTCTAGGATCTTCCTTGCCTCCTCAATGCTGTCAACGTCAAACATAAGCCTTTTGGATTCATCCTCATGCCTTTTAAGGAGCTGATCCTCAATGTCCTTAAGGGCCTTCTTAACTTCTTCTATAAGATGATCCCTTGGGACAGTTCTTCTTTCCCTATTAGTCCTAAGAACTAAGACAACCTGCTTATTCTCAACATCTCTAGGGCCTATCTCAACCCTTACCGGAACCCCCTTAAGCTCCCAGTAATAGAACTTGCTTCCTGGGGTCTCATCCATCCTATCATCTAAGTGAGCCCTTATTCCAGTAGCTATAAGATCCTCTAGGGCTTTCTTAGACTCCTTTAGTACCTCCTCCTCTTGTCCCTTAAACGTTATTGGAACAATTACAGCCTGTATTGGAGCAACGGCTGGCGGGATTATGAGACCATGGTCATCTCCATGAGCCATGACTATAGCTCCTACGAGCCTCTCACTCATCCCAAACGTTGTTTGATGAACATAGTGTTCCTCTCCTTTTTCATCCTTGTAAGTTATATTATAAGCCCTTGAGAAGTTATCCTTATACTGGTGTACAGTTGCTATTTGAAGGACCCTTCCATCAGGCATTATGGCATCTACTCCTATGCTGTAGTAAGCCCCTGCGAACTTGTCCCACTCAGGCCTTATGTCCACAAGGTAGTAGAGCCTCAGGGAATCTCTTATGACCCTTTCAACTACCTCCAGGTGGCTCTTGATTTGCTCCTCGGCGTCCTCATATGTAGCATGTGCCGTGTGTGCCTCGAAGAAGTGGAACTCTCTCATCCTGATGAAGGCCCTAGTCTGCTTTGTCTCATATCTGAACACGTTCACGATTTGATATATCCTCAAAGGAAGATCTCTATGAGTCCTTATCCAGAGGGAGAAAAGTGGATACATTGCAGACTCACTTGTAGGCCTAAGAAGGTATCTTTCCTCTAGTCTATTGTAACCAGCGTGAGTTATCCAGAAGACCTGTCCCTCAAATCCTCTTATGTGCTCTGCCTCTCTCTTGAAGTATCCCTCTGGGACTAGTGTTGGGAACTGCACCTCTTCATGTCCTGTAGCTTCAATCTCTCTTCTTATTATTTCATCAAGGTTTCTAACTATCTTCCACCCATACGGTAGCCATACATGTGCTCCTTTTATCGGATATCTCCTGTCAACAAGCTCTGCAGCCTCTATTACCTGAACGTACCACTCGCTGATGTCCTCACTCTTTCTCTTATCATAAACACCCTCCTTCGGCAATTGATACACCTCCTCTTAAAGTAGCCCATAACACTAGACTCCAAGTATTATCCTGATAAGATCTCTAGTTCCTGGACCAAGCCCAAGGGCAAGACCGTATAGAAGAAGTATATATGCTACGTTCTTAAGCTCAGCGCTGTTCTGTCTGTCAGCTTCTCTGCTCACATATTGGGCAAGAATGCCTACTGAAACTCCAAGTATTATTTTTAAGGCGAGATAAAGCACAGGACTATGCTTTATGAGAGCCCCTGATACTACGTGCTTCTCATAGTATCCATACATTGTGATAGCGATGAAAGTTGCTGAGCCATCAAGTGCCTGCGCAACGGCTATGGGAAGTATCATGGAGAACCCTATTCCTAGGGTTATCCCCATAAGAACTGCTAAGGATGATACCATAAGCAGGATTGCAGTTGCCATCTTTGCAGGGGCAGTATGAAATGCCCTTATCCCCATAACTGTTTCCACTAGACTTATTAGGGCAAGAGTCATCATGAGGGCACCAGTAAGACAAATTTTTCCCTCTTTGGTTTTTATGAAGTGATATAAGGGCGTTAGTGCCAGTGGAATCAGAGCGTACGGGCTTGATCCTATGCTATAGTATAGGAACACAAGAATTGCTACTGAGAGCACTACTAAGAGTGAGCTTGCAACAGTCTCCCTTTTTATTAATCCCACTATGAGGGACGAGGAAACAAATACTGCTCCTATAAATATTTGGAGGAGTGGGGAGATGAACACGTAGTGAAATCTTACTCCTATGTCCTCAAGTACTCTAAGAAAGGCTGCAGAGAGAACGTAGGGAATGAACATAAGAACGTGAGAATATTTAATTCTTATTCCAAAGTACAGACAAATCGTGTAGACGAGATAGGCAGAGAGTGCAAGCTCCGTAGCATAAATTGCAGTGTTAACCACATTATAACCGCTTGGAAATCCAAGGGCGTCCCTTATCACAGGGTTTATTATGTACTCCCTAAGCTCATTGAGTGCTAAGGAAAGAACTCCTATAATTATCATAACAGCAACTGTGATCGCCATTTCTATTCTAACTCTTTTTAATGAACGCCTGCTGAAACTTAGCTTTTCATCAGAGAATCCTATGGGCATCTCGCAGCGCCTCACTAAAGCTTAGTGACATTTGATTTTGAGTATTAAGAGGATTAAAGGAAGTGCTCAGAGGCGGAAGCAGTCATCATCAATCAGTCCTGCCCAGTCTCATCATAGCAGCTTGCACTAGAAAGTTAAAATACGAACATGGTATTATGAACTTTTCTTAATTAGCGCTTAGTCACAAAGGAGTACGATAGATGCAGTTTCCATGAGAAGTCAGAGGTGCCCGAGATCATCATCGGCCCCGGGTGAACCTCAGGGGAGGGACGCGTAATCATCATTCAAGTACACTTTAACATCTTATGGGTTAATTAATATTCTTTTTGAGCTTCTACTTATTTAAGACCCTGTTTGTGCTCATAAGAACAAGTATAGGATTTATCATGAGGAGAAGTCCTATTATAACGTACGAGAAGCTGTATCCAAATGTCTGAGCAACATGTCCAAGGACAATCCCACCAACAAACCCTCCTATGTCATATCCCATGGCGTACACCGTCATTGCTCTATTTCGAACGTTCTTCATAGTGCTCATTGATATTATGCTCTGCACTGCGGGTACTAGAAGACCAAATCCAAGACCATAAAAGGCCACTGGAATAAACGCCCAAGGATACATGTATGTCCTAGAGAGGACAATGCTACCGAGGCCTACTATAAAGTAACAGGTTGCTGATATAAGGAAGAGTCTCCTAAGGTTACTTCCTATTATTCTATGGGATGTAAGTCTTAGGATCATAGTAATTGCAGCAAAACATGCCATTAAAATACCGTATAGCGAACTTGGGTATCCCAAGTCTCTATAATGTGACTGAAGCAGGCTTCTAAATGTAAAGAAAGAGAGTCCTCCTATGAGGGACGTTGCTGTGAATAGGATGACAATTGGGTTCATGGCATCTTTCCATGAGCCCCTATCAGAACTCCTTTGGAGCTGGGCAGTGATATCAGAGTGAATATATAGAAGGGCACACACTATTGCATTAAGTGCAGAGAGAACTGCTGATAAAGCAAACGCTACAGAGTAGCTAACGTAGTCAACGAGGTACCCTCCTATGACTGGGCCAACTAGCGCTCCAAAGGATACCGTTGCAGACCTATAGCTGAGGGATCTTCCAACAAGATCCTCTGATACTATAAGCGTGGCTGCTGCTATTGATGGAGCTATGAACATTGCGCTTGCAATACCGTTAAGGGATCTTCCAAGAAGAAGGGAGGTAAAATCCCTAGAGAACATATATACAACATTTGCTAGCATTAGGAATACACTTCCAATGCTCATCATAAGAAATGAGGATACTCTGTCTCCATAATGTCCTGATATCGGCCTAAAAATTGCAGAGACAAGAAATGTAACAGCCCATATTATGCTTGTATTACTGATGTTTATTCCGAGTTCTCTTGAGTACCTGACCACAATTGAGATGGATATGTTCATTGAGAGGAAGTAAAGGAGGGTCGTTAGAACTACTATGAGGACCCTTGTACGTGGAATATTGAAACTCTGAGAGGCCATTATCCGCCACCTTTACTCTATTCTATGCTCCGTGAGATGTGATACCAATTATCAATTCGTGATAGAATACTCGAAAGATTTATGATAAGAGGCCTTAAAAGGTTTAATGATATTGAGTGTGAGCTGCAAGAACGTATGACGTCTAGGCTATTGCCCTAGAATTGAGCAGTCCCTAGTAAAGGGTTGGAGCCATATGTTTAGGGTACCGAAAAATGTAACTCACACCATAGTGTTTGAAGTAAGCCCTGGAGATGTTGAAGATTTCCTCTCAGAGTATGGTATTGATGTTCTTTCTACTGCCAGACTGCTACACTATATGGCAGTAGCAGCCAGAGAGCTGTTAAAGAGGTATATACCTCAAGATCACACGTCTGTTGGATATTATTTTGAGATATATCATGTAAAGCCAACTACTATTGGAGAGAGGGTTCAAGTAACAGCAAAGCTGTTAAATGTTAATGGATACAAGGCTGAATTTGAGATAGAGGTCAAGGTCAAGGATGAAATTGTTGCAAAGGCAAGGCACAAGAGAAGAGTAATTAGCGTTCAGGAGATGATAAGGAAGGTATATGGTGTTTGATATGAGCAGGCTTGAGGGAGTTTTTGTTGCCATGATAACGCCCTTTATAGGAAACATCGTAAACAGAGACTCTATAGCAAGGATAGTGGAGTACTATAAGCTTAAGGGTCTTAACGGAGCCCTTGTATGCGGGTCCACTGGAGAAGCTCATCTTATGAGAATAGAAGACATAAAGGAGACAATAAAAACCACAGTCGAGCTCTCTTCGGAAGGGTTCAAGATAATAGCTGGTGTCCTGAGAAGCGATACAGATACTGCCATTGAGATAGCAAAATATGCCGAGGACGTTGGTGTGAACGCAGTATTAGCTCTTACACCTTATTACTACACGTTCTCAGAGGAGGAAATAGTATCTCACTACTCTAAACTTCGTGATAAACTTGGGATACCGCTTTTTCTTTATAACGCTCCAAAATTCACAGGGAATAACGTCCCACCAAGGCTTATAGTTAAGATGCTTGCAGAGGACATAATAGATGGCATTAAAGACACTGTATGGGATTTTTCACATTTTGCACAGATAGTTGCAGAAAACGGCTCGCTTGGAAAGGAAAAATCCTTGTTCATAGGAACAACGCAGATATTCTTCCCATCACTAATTGTGGGGGCATCAGGAGGGATCCTTGCATCTGCAAATTACTTGCCAGAGCTCTGTGTGGAAGTGTACAACTCCTTTAGGAAGGGAGATCTTAAAAAGGCCAGAGAGCGCAATAAACTGCTCTTAAAGGCAAGTGCAGCAGTAGAGGGGAAGCTTGGAATTCGTGGGATAAAAGCAGCTATGGACATTAGAGGCCTGCCAGCAGGTTCACCAAGGGAGCCATTTAAGCCTCTAAACGAGGATCAGTACAAATACGTGAGAAGGGTTCTAGAAAGCGTAGGAATCAAGTACTGAGGTAAGTGCCATGATAGCTGAGATAATAACTGTTGGAGATGAGCTAATAACGGGAAACACTATTGATAAGAACGCAGCTTATATAGCCAAGAGGCTCTATGAGCATGGGTATATTGTTAAGAGGATAACAACTGTTGGGGATGACGTGGGGGAGATAAGGAGGGCTGTGCTTGAAGCTCTTATAAGGGCCCCTGACGTCATTATAATAAGCGGTGGACTAGGACCCACGCATGACGACGTAACAGTATATGCAGTAGCGCTAGCCCTTGGAAGGGACCTTGTGTTATCAGAACAAGCCCTAGAGTGGATAAAGGAGAAATATAGAGAGCTATATGAAAAAGGATTTGTTGATACGCCTGAAATTAATGAGGCTAGAAAGAAGATGGCCTACATAATTGAGGGATCGCGTCCTCTTAAGAACAGTGTGGGAGCAGCTCCAGGAATCGAGATAGTGCATGGAAATACCAGGATATTCATCTTACCAGGAATGCCCTCAGAGATGAGATCAATTCTAGAGGAACATGTCCTCAGATCTCTTGGAGGACAACAGCTCAAAGCAATAAAGCTGAAGCTTTTCTCAAGGGATGAGAGTATAGTTGCTGGAATAATATCAGACGCCACTAGAGAGGTTGGAACGAGAATACATTCTTCTCCCAAGGGTTTTGGAAAAGATGCATATATAGAACTGATAATATTTGGGAAGAACGAAGAAGAAATAGAAAAAACAGTGAGGTTCTTGAGGGACAAAGGCCTTAAGTTTGAGATTGTTAAGAAGTAGGGCTGCCTCGTAGATGGTAAAAGTGTAAAGCTTGGCGTCTGCTTTTTTATAATTTTAAAGTCCTAAGCCTGAATGGGGATCGCTAAAGCCGCGAGGATGCACGGGGGAGTCACAGTTCTCTTGAAAACCCTCCAATAGTCAGAACAGAGAGCGGCTAAAACTTATAAAGAAGTAACGTATTAATATAGTAGATTGAAGTGCATTGGAGGGAGGGCGACGATTATGCCAGAAGTGGAGATTGACAAAGAAAAGGGGGAAGTAAAAATTGCCATAGACAAGACAATTCTTGAGAAGTTGGAAAAGGCAGTGGAAACTCTTGAGGAACTAAAGAAACAAGTGCCACAAATCCCAAGACCTAAGATAGAAGAGGTTATAACCTCCATTGCAGAGGCAAAAGAGAAGCTTATTCCAAAGGTAGACGTGAGGAAGATTATTGAAATGGTTAAAAGCGGTGAAACAGAGTTTCACATTAAGTTTGACAAGCTTACCCTAGATGGAGAAGTAACAATAAAATTTGCCCCACTGAGAAAAGAATAAAATTCCTCCTCACCTTTATTGACTTTTCCTTTATTTTTATGGTGATAATAATGAATGTAAAAAACCTTGTAGGAGCGCTTCTTAATCTTCAAAGGTTAATAATAGAAGGTTCACTTGAGATAAGGCTTGAAGATAATTTTATCACGATAAACAAAGATGACATAATTGTGGATATCTCAAGTCCGGAGAAAATAACCGAGCTTGCAAAAGCACTTAAGGAGAGTATGAAAAGTGATGTTACGAAGACTGTAAAAGACATTTCGGATATCATGAAACTCATAGCAGAGATTGGAAAAGAGCTATACGAGTCCAAGAAAACACTCATCATCAAATACCATGGTAGAGATGTTGTGATAATGGGCCTTAAAGCAAATCCTAGCATCTTTGGAATAAATAACGTTGAAATTAAGGACAAAGTAGAGTTAATGAGATTAATTTCAGCGCTTCTGATGACATCATCTCCTTTTGGGATCCAATGAGTTTTGGTATTCTCATGCATGAAAAACTCAACAAAATTATTATAATTATGCATCCCAACCCTGTTCCCTTATGCATCTACTTTTATTTGGCTGTTTTAGCGTTTGCAATAGCAAGTAGAGCGTTCCTGTGAAGTGAGAGACTATTGTAATTATATTCTCAACTAAGTCCTCCCTCGGACTCCTTTCCACCATGAAAACAGTCTTTATTCTTTCCGTTATCGATTTGAGGTTTTCTATCGTTTAGGCTCATCATATAATTTCACTCAGACTAAACAGACTATAGTACGTGTTAGGGACATCCTACGAGACTTAGAATCTTTAGAGAGAATAAGGACCAGTCATACTAGAAAAATCAGGGAGAGGATTATAATACCGTGGATACGCTCCCTAAGGGTGAGAAAGCGCATAAGATATTCGAGGGAGGTGAATGGGAGGCTCCACAGGTGGGGTTTCAGGAGGCTCCAAGCAATAATAGAGTATAAGGCTAAACTGAGGGGTATAAAGGTTATATACGTTGATCCCGAGCATACTTCATCCCTGTGCTCGATATGTAGGGTAAGACTAAGCCCGAATGGGCACAGGATCATGAGATGCGAGAATTGTGGGTTTAGCGCGGATAGGGACATTATAGGCTCCTGGAATATAAGACTAAGAGGCCTGAAGATGTAGGGCTTGTGTGCTCCAAAGTAGCGGATAGTCAGAACGGTCATCATCTACGTCAGGGCCTGGGTTCATCATCATGGGGTCAGAGGCACGGGGCACATATTTAGAAAGTCATATAGGCACTTAAAGCACTTGCGTTATTAATGCGCCCTGATTGCACTTTTAGTGAAGTGATAATAATGAACGAGGCCCTTAGAGAGCTGTTTCCATCTCTTAATAAGTTTACAGCATACTTAAATACAGCAAGTATAGGCCTAATGCCTCTCAGCTCAGTAAGAAGTTTGAGCAATATCGTGAGCGACATACTTGAGTTTAACGGCCCAGTAAACTCTGTAGACTACATGGATGACCTTGTCTTAAATCCAGTGCTGAATGAGATATCCAAGTTAATACATGCATCAAAGGATGAGGTAACGATATCCGTACAGACAACTGACGCACTAAAAAGAGTGCTCTATGCTATTAAGCCTAAGAGGGACAAAGATAATATAGTGTCAGTTGACATGGAGTTTCCAACGATATCTTGCTTATTAAAGTCCTATTCTAGGAGTCATGAACTTAAATTAAGAATTGTGAAGAACATAGATGGAAGATATCCGATAGAAGCTCTAGAGCAAGAAATTGATGACAGGACATTTGCCGTAGTCGTCAGCAGTGTCCAGTGGGTTACTGGGTACATGATAGGCATCAAGGAGCTCTCAAAGATAGCTCATGAGCACGGAGCTCTTATTATTGTTGATGCTGTTCAGCACGTTGGAGCAGTTGACCTAGATGTAAGGAAAAACGAAGTAGACGTCCTTGCCGCTGGAGGAGAGAAGTGGCTTTTAAACCCATCAGTAGGCTCTGGAATCCTATACGTGTCACGTGAGCTTCTTGAGAAGTTAGAGCCGTACCTAGGCCTTCTTAACATGAGGCCTCCTCCCGGCACTTGGACGCCGTGGTGGGCAGATCCAAACAAGGATCCTTGGGAGGATCTAGAACCAAGAAAGGATGCTAGAATACTTGACTTTGGAGGAGGAATGCCGTACTTACTTGCGGCAGCACTTCTTGGTTCCCTGAGGCTCCTGAATAATGTAGGAATGAAGAACATTACAAGGCATAACCTAAGGCTAAAGAGGATTCTCGTGGACGCTATCTTAGAGGAGGGTCTAAAGATCATAGGCTATAGCGATGATGAAAAGCTGTGGTCTCCCATAACAACAATTCAGACAGGACTAAGCTTCGAGAAGGAGAAGGTCATATGGGAAAAGCTCTCTGAGAAGCGCATATCAGTAAGTCATAGGGGGCTTCTTGGGATTCACGGCATAAGAGTTTCCCCTCACCTCTACAACACACGAGAGGAGATAGAAGTCTTCCTTGAGGAATTCCTAAGAGCTCTTGGGAGAGTTACTTAAGAAAATCGAATAAGGTTCTTTGAGAGAGGACTTTTTTAAGCAGAACACTTTGTTTTACCCAAATATTTATTGGAACGGTCATTTTACTTGAGATGAACTTAAGGATCTCACTTACTGAGTTCAGCCTAATAGGCCTCTGTTTTAGAGCATTTCTGACGCTTTCTCTAACGTTCCACACTCCCACTGGAACCTTGTATCCTGGATGTGCTTCCCTTAACACGAGAGCTGCCGCCTGTCTTTTTCGAGCGTATAACCTCTCAGCTATTGCAAGCCTTGCTGCGTAATAGCAGCCTCCAATGCTTGCATATTCACTTCTTCCAAGATATGACTCATAATCTCCTCCTATAGCGAGATATCTGTCATCTAAGGTTCCTGGAAGGAATGCCTCTATGCTCTCGTACTCCCAGGGCCTTGGCATGAGCACAACGATCCACTTGTTATCTAAGTACTCAAGATAATAGGCCTCGTACTCGCTAATAACGGGAAACTGTCTTACGTGATTTAGAAGATGCTTTGATATTATGTCATCTACAGCAGTTATTGACCACCTAGTTGGAACAAGCCTTCTATATCTACTAGTTCCAAGCATTCCAGCGCTTAGGGCTTGTTGTATCCTAGAAACAGGCTCTCCTGAGAAGTAAAGCTGAAGAACTGCACTTCCTGCCTTTAAGTCAGTGTCATAGTATGCCTTCTCTAACAAGTGGTCAGACGAGCTAGGATAAATTTTAAACTTCTCTATTGGAGCAGAGGGCCCAAAGGGCTGAGAGTCGAACGAGAACAGGACACCTCTAGGCGCTTTTGAGAACTTAATCTCCGTGTCTACGGCCCTTCTTGAGAGGAGCATATCATGAAGCTCAAGAATGATCTTGTTTTCAAGGTTCTTAACATCTGTTAAGGACTTTCCTCTTACCATGCTGAGTCTCATGCTTATTATTTCCTCTAACGGCTTACCAAACCACAGCTCTGTAAGACCTAGAGATTCTGTGCTTCCCACCTCAGGAGGCACTAGTGGACCTATGTACACACGAGGGTAGCCTATCCTTCCTATGAACACCTCTGGTGGGCTGGATCCAAAAATCTCAGTCTTTAAGACTCTTGGAGCTATCTCTGAGATCTTTCTGTATATATAATTGCTTATATCTACTATATCCACTCTCTTTATCTCATAGCTCTTGGGAGTGACGAATATCAGCTTTTTCATGGAGTACACACCGAAAAGCTTCTCATGAATTAGCCACTATTTTAAACTCTAGACGTCCATATATTTATACTTAACATACCCTGGTGACGCAAATGAAGATCCAAGAGATTGTCGTGAGAACGATACTAGGATCAAGTCAAATAGCAGACTACACAATTAATCCATACATTGGATGCTCTCATGCATGTGCATATTGCTACGCGTACTACTACACTAGGAGAATCTACGGCATAAGAGATCCATGGGGGACATATGTGTACATAAAGAAGAACGCTCCAGCATTATTGAGGGCTGAGATGAAGTACAAGGATCCAGGAAGCATATATCTCTCATCGCTTACTGATCCGTATCAACCTCTTGAGAACACTAGGAGAACTACAAGGGAAATACTTGAGACGATAGCGGAGTATGACTGGCCAGTAATTGTTCAGACGAAGTCCGCCCTAGTAACCCGTGATCTTGATATTCTTTCTAGGATGTCAAGTGTTACCGTTGGATTTACTATAATAACAGCAGATGAAAGGCTTAGAAATTTCCTAGAGCCAGGAGCCCCTTCAACTGCTGCTAGGGTGTCTGCACTCCGAAGGATAAAGGAGGAGGGGATTAAAACATTTGTGTTTATTGGTCCTATAATGCCAGGAACTAAGATTAGAGATATAGCAAAAATCGTAGAGCTAACGCTTGAACACGCAGACCTCTACTACTTTGATAAGCTTAACGTAAAACCATACATGTGGTATAACATGGAGAGAAAACTTCCATCATCTCTTGTAGACTTTTACAAGACGATGATTGCTTCTGGCTATTATAACACTATAAAAAAGGAAATAGAGGAACTTGCAAAAGACTTAGGCATAGACTATGTAATACTGTTTTAGCAGAAGCTCTCTCTGCTAACTATGTCGTCTAAGGACCTTCTAGGCCTAAGTTCTGGAGACTCCGCTGGGTATCCAATAGTTATTATGGCAACTGGCCTCAATCCCTTAGGTATGCACAGTATTTTGGAGACACTTCTCTCGTCAAAGGCTCCTACAAAACATGTCCCAAGCCCTAAAGCGTGCGCCATGAGCATAATATTCTGGATTGCTAGGGCAGTGTCCTGTATGCAGTAAAGGGTTTTTCCTCTCTCACCGTACCTATAGCTAGATCTCTCGGGATCAGCGAGCACGACTATATATACAGGGGCCTCCATCATCCAGGTCTGACCATAAGCAGCCTCTGCAAGCATTTCTCTAAGCCTTTTGTCTCTCACTATGAGAAAGTGCCAAGGCTGTAAATTTCCTGCTGATGGTGCCCACCTAGCGGCCTCTAATATGAGCCTTAATTTTTCTTCCTCAACTGGCAAGCTCTTGTATCTCCTAATGCTCCTTCTGGACTTTATAATCTCAAGCAGATCCTCTGCTTTCATACTATATCCCCTAACCTATGAAGCTCCCTCCACGGGAGGGAAGGTGTCCACGATGTGGCTCCATAATCTGTCTTATTATTATATCGTGATGCTTTGAGTACTTTTTGATGAAGTCCACAAGGGATCCATATAGCACTCCCATTGCCTGCTTGGTTCTATGTGCGTTTGCATCCGCAAGGCTAAGATGTTGTGGGTATCCTGAGATGCTCACAGCATACAGCCAGCTCATAAGCTCGTCAAAGGGATTACCATTTGTGAGCACTTCAAACTTATATATCCTCTGATAGGGGCGAAATCTAGCATATCCCACATAAAAGCCTAGCTCTGAGGCCTTATTTTCTAAGACGTCCGCGAGGGACTCCATGCTTGTGGACGTTGAGGTGTCCTTAACGACCTCACTGGCAAACATCGCTATGTCTGAAACCGCTACATAAGGGGGTCTGAAACCTGATTTTTTCCTCTCACTGGCATCTGAAACCCTTAAATTCTTCAAAGCTTTCGCTACAGTAAGAATCCTAAAGGCTCTAGGCTCCTCATAGTACGCATGGAAGAACGGGGAGTAGAGGTATTTCGCGTCCTTCTCTCCCAGGAGTCTAGTCACGAGCATCGTGTCTGTCATCCCAAGCATCTTGCTTAAGCTCTCGCCGAGGTCTATTAAGGTTTCACCATCTTTAGAGCTCTTTCTAAGAAGCAACGTAAAGAGACCTCTCAGCGAGTAACCAGTGCTCCTCTTAGCTATCCCGACTATACTTACCCTATTTTCTATGGCCTCATTTAGAAGAAGATCTCTTAGGACAAGGTTTTCAAGGCTCTCTAGAACAAAGATTGCTGTCTCAAATGTTAGGTCGCGTGACTCTTCGTGAGATCTTACTTTCTCTGAGCCCTCCCTAATGACATTAACAATTTCCTTTAAGACCTCAGATTTTCCACTTTCAGAGTAGAAGAGTGTTGTCATTTTATTACTAGGTAGTAGGTAGTTTGTGTTTTCAAGAGATTCTGCTATATACTCCCAGTGGTTCTTGACCTCTTCATATACATGCTTAAGGAGATCCCCTAGGGTCTCGCTAGATGTTCCCTCCCTAACATGAAGCCTTGAGTACAGATCTCTAAACACCTTATATATGGGAGTCGTTATTAGGCCGTCCACTAGAAGTACCCTTCTCTCGCATTCCAAATTTGAAAGCATACGCACACCAAACAGCCCCATGAATGCCTCAAGGGTGGACATTTTCTTGAGAACTCTATCCCTAACTCTTCTTGAGGGAATCATAAGGAACATGTTCTCGACAATTTTTGTTCTAATGTTGCTCAAGTTTATGGGAACAAGAGCACTTTTCACGTCGTATACAACAAACGTTGACGTGGGCACGTATCCCATGCTTCCATCCACAGCAAATCCTGAGTATAGGTTTACTGGAGCCTTTTCAGGAGATCCTACCCTTATAATGGCCATTAGGGCATTGATGGCACTATCCTCAGAGTACACGGTATCTAACATCCCATCAATCTTCCTCATTATGTGTTTGTATATAGCGTCATATGACACTTCCATGGCAATCACGACCGGAGGAAAACTTTACTTAAGAATTTTCACAAATCCTTTAGTGCTCTTCTATCTTAACTATACTCCTAAGCTCGTTGTTAGGGCCTTCTCTAACAACATTGAACTCTATTATGCGCGCGTTTTCAATGTCTCTCAGAGATCTCTCATGTGACACAAGTATTATCTGGCTCCTGCCACCATGAACTCCTCTCTGAAGGCCTTGTATGAGCTCTCTGATGGCTTCTACTCTCTCAGCATCAAGGTTTTCTGTAGGCTCATCAAGTATTAGAAGTCCTAAGTGCCTTCCGAGAACCTTTGCTAAGGCAAGCCGGATAGAGAACGCTAGCGCAGTCTGTTCTCCTCCACTCAAGGTTCTCCAATCAACCTCCTGTCCCTCATATATTACCTTTAGATCTATGCTCATGTGCCTACCGTGCATCCTAGTAAACTGTGTGCTGAAGCTCACCTTTATGTTTTTGTTTTCAATGAATGTTCTTAGATACTCAGTAGTGTACATCGTAAGCCTAGCAACAGCCTCCTTAACAATTTTTGAGCTTGCACTCTTTATTCTCTCCAAAACATCCTCTTTTATTCTCTCTGCAGTTCTTAAAACAATCTCCCGCTCGTTTTGTAGTGTAATAAGATCATTTCTTAACCTTTTCACGTCCTCTCTCAAGCTAATAAGCCTTCCGCTAAGTGATCCTACAAGTTCTCTGAGCTTATTTGTCTCTGACTCAAGGGCATTGTACTCATGTTTTCTCTCATCAATAGCATTACGCAGAACGTCAATAATTCGTTCAAGACCCTCGGATGGTTTTATATCTAGATTACTGACCTCCCTTATCCTCTCAATAACGTTGCCCAGTTCTTTTTCAATTCCTGAGATCTCTGCCTCTAAGGCTCTTACCCTTCTAATGCTCTCCTCGTAGTCCTTCTTATGCTCCTCCACATACGTCTTAAGGTTTAGATAGTCAAGATAATCCCTCATTATGCGATCATAGGCTTCTTTTATGTTTTCTAGTCCATAACTCGTCAATTGGTTTTCTATTTCACGAAGCTCCTCTTGAGTTGTCTCAAGCCTTTTCTTAAGCATGTTTGCCTTTTTCTCGTAGTCCTCGAGGCTCTTTGATGTGCTCTCAACCCTCTCCTCAATGTCTTTTATTTGTTCCTTGATTTCCATTATCCTTTCTAGAGAGTTTACAGCCCTCTTATACTCGCTGATATTCTTCGCTATGGAGGCATTGCTTATAATTACATCAACATGGCTCTCAAGAGAGCTTATAAGTGTCTTAAGCGCTCCTAATGAGCTCAACATCTCCTCAAGCTGCTTAATCTTAGAGCTAAGATTCTCTCTCTCCATGACTATCTTGTTTATTTCCTCACTAAAGCTTTCTATTATTTTTTTGACCTCATCCTTTGAGCTAAACTTTCTTTTACATACTGGGCATATAGCCTCTCCAGACTTCAGTGTTTTCTCTAGAGACCTCTTGTGGCGCTCTATTTCTATAATTCTCCCACTAAGCTTGCTAACGTTATCCTCTAACCCTCTTATTTTCCTATTGAGCTCATCATGCTTCTTCTCTATTGCTGCCCTTATGTCCTGATACTGATCTATAATAAACTTTACGGAGATCTCTCCTATGATGTCACGAAATCTATTAGTTAGATTCTCAATTTCCTCACATTTTTTGTTTATAAATCTCATGGAGTCCTCAACAATCTTTATCCTTGTCTTTATGTCATCTACATCAGCTTTGTTAGCAAGCTTTAAGAGGTCTACGCCTAAGCTATGGGAAAGAGTCCTCAGAAGCCCCTCTAGTTGATTATACTCTCCTCTTAACGTCTTCAGCCGTCCCCTAAGGGCCTCTAATTCATTCTTCATCTCAGAGATTATCCTATCCAGACTCGATATCCTACCCCTGATCTCCGATTCCTCTCTCTGAAGTGACTCGTACTTCTCATATAATCCCTTTATGTTCACATACACCTTCTCTATGTCCCGTCTCTTGTACTCCTCAACTCGCTTAAGAGCGTCCTCATAAGCTCTTATGTTCTTTTTGTATCCATCTAATAGTTCCCTTGATTTTATGAGATCTGATGCAGTGTTCATTGCTGTGTTAAGCATTTCAATGGTCTCTTTTAATTTATTAAGTAATTTCTCGTTCTCATGAAGCTGTTTTTTCTTAATTTCCAGCTCCTTCTCAAGAGATCTAATTTCTATCTGTTTTTCTCTAATTTCCTTGTTTTTCTGATTGATTGCTCCATCTATCTCCTTAGCAGCTCCATCTATCTTGTTAATGAGATATGATAGGTTTCTTGTTGCGTTCATGTACTTGTTTACCTCTAAGTATTCAAGTATTACTTCAGAGAGTCTCTCCTTGTCCTCTAAAATCCTCTTTATCTCTCCTTGCTTTACATATACTGAATTCGCAAATATCTTGTGATTTATTCCGAGGAGTTCACTTAGCTCCCTGCCAGCGGCCTCAGTGGCAATTATTTTCCTCTTTGTCCCGTTCTCAATTACAGTCAAACTTGTCTTTGTGGACATTCCCCTAAAGAGCATCCTCTCTACTTGACAGCTTACAGTGCTGCCATTATCCCTAATTATGTCAAACTCCAGAAGAACTCTTGCGCTAGGCCTTCCATGTCTTATAAGGTCGTCCCTTGTAACTCCTACAAGATCTGAGATCTTTGCTCCTGGAAAAAGTGCGACAAAGATTGCATAAAGAACAGAGGTCTTACCAGAGCCATTTCTACCGCTAAGAATGTTTATGCCATCTTTAAACTCTATTTTTGTGTCCTTATGGCTTCTAAAGTCCTTTAACTCAATTCTTTTCAACAGAATTTTCACCGATCATCACCTGAGAGATAGTGGTTGCCCGCGCCTTATACTTGAGCAACTACGAAACTTTAGCAATGAGCGCGGGCTTCCTCCTCTCGCGCATCATCATGATCAGCGCGTCATGGGAGGCGACATTGACCAAGGCCACGAAGCCCGCCTTACGAG
>Ga0190313_1000267_pt1 | contig 32880 bp, 44 predicted proteins | sample 4870071011_MG_FD_169989 | JGI IMG/M metagenome (GOLD analysis project Ga0190313, IMG submission 169989) | Hydrothermal vent sediment bacterial communities from Southern Trench, Guaymas Basin, Mexico - 4870-07-10-11_MG | ecosystem: Environmental > Aquatic > Marine > Hydrothermal vents > Sediment ... | reverse complement strand
CTACTAGGATACCTAAACTCTAGAGAGGTTAGGGTTGTCAGAATTCCGTACAGCGTTGACAAGGATGCCGATTTCGGTGTGAAAGAGATAGAGATAACTGCCAAATACTCCATCTTAGCTTCGAAAATTGAGAAAAGGGAATTGGTTAAATCTCTAAAGATGGTTGTTAGGGGAGATTCCAGAAATTGTCGTTTTGAACAAACTGGTTGTGTATCACGGGGAAAACGTTGTGAAGCTTGAGGTTATGAACATTGGTGGAGATGTAAAGAACGTCACTTCAAGCTTAATCCAAGTCCTGGAATAAAGCTTAAGATGCCAGAAGCCTACATTTCTGAACTGAAGAGGAGAGAAGGCAATCGTCAGCTCTAGAATAGACGTTGACGATGATGTAATAGCTGGAAACGAGTACAGGATAGACATTAACTACAAAGCAGAGAAAATTGATGGGGAGGAGATATATGACACTTGCTATGCATACTTGATTGTTGAAGAGAGAAGCTGGATCGAGAGAAACACTTGGGCTTTGATTATGCTTACCTTGATAGTTGTAGCAATTTTGATCGTGGGTTTAAGGTAATCAGAAAGAAATAAATAAAATTAATAAAAATTTAAATTTTTAATTTCTAACTCTTCTGCCAAACTTTTCATAGTTTTTTCAATCATTTTCTCATTTCTTCTATGCTCTGTGCTTCATTTTCAGAGTCTTTAGTTCCAATATCTTCCTTACTTTTTCAAGCACTATATCTCCTTTGTTACCTCAAGCCCAATGGAACATTTGTTCACCGAAGAGTTTTGACAAAAACGATTTAAATCAATCAAATCGCTTAAGTCTGTGAGAATAAGGGGAAGAGTTATATCGAAGGGCTTTGCAGAAGGGGAGGTTATAGTAAGTAGGAGGAAGTTCTCCTTTTTGGGAGATGTGGATGTTGAGAGTGGAGTTGTAGTTGCAGATGATAGCGACATAAGGGGTGAAACCATTTCGAACAAGATATTTGTCTTTCCTGGTGGTAGAGGTTCAACGGTAGGCACATACATCTTACTAAGAATGAAGAAAAAGGGGACAGCTCCTAAGGCTATAATAAACGTTGAAACCGAGCCAATAATAGCTGTAGGAGCTATTATAGCTGAAATACCCCTAATGGACAAGTTTGAAGTAAATCCGCTTGAAGTTTTTGAGAGTTGTGATTATGCTATAGTGAATGCCTATGAGGGATATGTTGAAGTTAAAAGAAGAGTTTGAAAGATATTCCGTCGTCTACTACGTTCAAGAGGTTAAAGATGGTGTTATACTTCACATACAACCAATTGACTTTGAGGGATTGAGACAGTTCCTTATCGACTTGACATCGGACTACGACGTTAAGATTCATTCAAGGTTTGGTGAGTTTGTCGTAGAGTTGAAAGAATACAGGAAGAGGGTTTGGATAAACTTGGTTTTGCTGATAGCTACATTCATTTCAACAACCATCATGGGTGCTGGAATGTTTGGTAGATTTGATATAGTCGGCGGAATGATGTACTCCATCGCAATAATGTTCGTTTTGGGTTTTCACGAGATGGGACATTATATCTTGGCAAGAAAATGGGGAATGAAGACATCTTTGCCGTACTTCATACCGTTTCCAAGTTTTATTGGGACATTAGGAGCAGTCATAAAGCATAGAGGTAAGATACCAAGTAGGAAAGCACTATTTGATGTTGGAGTTTCTGGACCACTGTTTGGTATAATCGCTTCAATCATAGTCACCTACATCGGACTGAAGATGAAGTTTGAGCCAGCTTACACCGAAGAGTTTACATTGATTTTAGGAGTTCCTCTTCTCTTTGAACTTATAGCCAAAATTGCTGGATACAACGAAATCTACATTCATCCTGTGGCCTTTGCGGGTTGGGTTGGTATGTTTGTTACATTCCTCAACCTGATTCCAGTCGGACAGCTTGACGGAGGGCATGTATTGAGGGCTATGGTTGGCGAAAAGGCAGAGCTGATTTATAAGGTTGTTCCAGTTGCCCTTATAATCTTGGGCTTGGTGACTAATTCTTCAATATGGTTCTTCTGGGGTCTAATAACTTTATTCTTCTCCATGCAGAAGCATCCAAAACCCGTAGACGATACACCTATAGATCTAAAGAGGTACGTTGTTGGAATTTTAACTTTTGCCTTAGGAATCGCCTGCTTCACACCCACTCCTTTCAGTATTACCAAGAGCTAGTATCTTCCTTGCATTTAACCTACCAAGCTTTGAGTTTCCGTCGATTATTATGTTTTCATCAGCCTCAACTTCTCCAATTACACAACCCTCAGCAATCTGAACGTTTTTAGCTTTGACATACTTACCAAAACATTTACTCTGAATTAAAGCGTATTCGTTTGCAATTACCCTGTTGAACTTTGTACAAGCTCCAATCACTGCTTTGTCACATGTAATATCTCCCATGACGACACAACCCTTTCCTAGGTAAACTTCACCAGCCTCTATGTTTCCCCAAAATATGACTCTTAAACCAGCTAAAATCTTACCACTAAACCTCAAGTGTCTTGTAACAACGCTATCATTCTTTACTATTGCAACACCCTTTTCTTTATCAACAACATACATCTAAATCACCCTCGGAAACTCGTAAGCAGGACACTCTTCAAACGTGTACTTGACGGTTAGATAGTTTGATTTGAACTCTGCAACCTCTTCTCTAATCTCCTTAACTGGTTTCTTATCCTTTAAAGCCATGTCTATGAATTTGGCAATCTCTTTCATATCATCCTCCCTCATTCCCAACCTCGTTACCTCCTGAACGCCAATCCTTATTCCAGATGGATTGTCAGCATTTCTGATATCATCCCAGGGTAAAAGATTCTTGTTGAGTATTATTCCACACTTCTCAAGCTTCTTGGCAACATAGTCTCCACCTCCAAACTCTGAAACATCTACTGCAACCTGATGGGATTTTGTGAATCCCAAATCAGGACAAAGAACTTTAAATCCTAAATCGTATAGAGCTTCAGCCAAAGTTTTAGCATTCTTGACTATCTGTTTGGCATAATCCTTACCGAATTCCAACATCTCCAAGCACGCCATTACGTAACCAGCCAAGCTATGTATGTGATGGTTACTGACAACACCAGGAAAAACTCCATGATCTATCTTTTTTGCAAGCTCTTTTTTGCACATTATTATTGCCCTTTGCGGTCCTGGAAAAGTCTTGTGAGTTGAAGCCGTTACAACATCTGCTCCTTCCTTAATCGGATCTTGAAACTCCCTACCAGCTATTAATCCCAAGACGTGGCTTGCATCGTAAACGACTTTGGCATCAACCTCGTGCGCTATTTCCACAACTTCCCTTACTGGATGAGGAAAGAGGAAAAGGCTGGCACCCAAAACGAAAACTTTGGGTTTTTCATCCATCTTACCAACTTCCCTTCTTAACGCATCAACATCTATGTTCATGTTCTCAATATCGAACGGATAATGTGTAACCTTTAACCCTCTAACACCAGCTGCAGAAAATCTGTCATGGGATATGTGACCGCCATGGGGAACCGAAACTGACATTATTAAATCACCCGGCTTTGTCAGGGCAAAGAAAGCCGCAAGATTGGCTGTAACTCCAGATATGGGTTGAACGTTTGCATGCTCACATCCAAACAATTTTTTGGTTAAGTCGACTGCGAAAGCTTCGAGTTCATCCATATATTTACAGCCCTGATAAAACCTCTTTCCTATCCAACCTTCAGCGTACCTATGCCCAAAATCGCTCAGGTAAAACCTCCTTACCGCGTAACTCGTCACGTTTTCACTCGCTATCAAGGGAATGGAGTACTTAAAGAGTTCGTGGTGCTTTCGAGTGATTTCCATGAGCTTTTCAAGCATGCAAAATCGTTTACCTAAAATTTAAAACGTTTATCCTTCTCAGAGCGGAAAGGACTATCGCATACGTTATCAGTTCACTCTCACCTATCGGATCACAGAGTATTACCCTACTGTCTTCATTTGCAATAGATTCTATCTCCCTCAGATGCTCCCCGTAGGCTATGAAAAGTGGTACAACGAATATTCTTTCACATCTCATATCCTTTAAAACGTCTGAAAGCTTTGGCTCCTCTATGACGTAAGCTGTCCTAACCTCATCAAAGATTCTCAACTTTTCCAATCTCTCCCTATGTGTTTCAACGACCCTCCTGTACTCTGGTAAGTTGCTTCCATGTCCCAGTATGATCAATCCGATCATAGAATCACCTTCGTGTGGAAACTTCGCTTTTCAAAGCTCTTTTAGCAATATTTATTGAGGCGTTAATGTGAACATTAATCTTTAGATTACAGTTTTTACATTCGAAGACTTCTCCGTTTCGGTATCCAATACAGTTACACTTATAACATGTTGTGGATGTCTTGTAGGGATTTACTTCCAACACTTTGTAACCGTTCCATTCGAGTTTTTCTTTAATTCTTTTGAGTAGGTTGTTGTAAAAGAAAGAGGAATACAAGTATCTAACGTGCTTTGCTCTTGCGATGTTGATCAACTTTTTCCTAACCCCACTTAAACTCTCTATACCTACAATACAGTCGTAAGGTTTTATGAACTTTAGGACTTCGTTAGATATTTTCTCAATTTCGTTTCTAATGACGTTTTTCTCTTCGTGCCTGATGTTCCTTCCAATACTTTGCAGATAAGCTCTTTTATTCCTAAAATATAACCTTAATCCGTAAACATAATCGAAGTTTATTATGTGTGTAGCAATAACTTCAATCTCCTCGTTAATTCTTATACAGGCTAAGGTTAGGTTGTACAGGTTTGTGTCTATTCCAATAATGTATTTGGGATCGTAGTTGTCGTATTTCCTCATTAGAATTACGTGAAAGTAGTATTCTTCGTCTTTCTTTATTAATTCCGCTCCTTTAGCTAAATTTAGCAATCCAAACCACGAATCGTTACCCAAAAGTAACCCTTCAGCGTAAACCTTTGGTTTAATTGCAATTTTGACCTTATTATCGTGAATTTGGTATGTTTTATTGCGGAAGAGTCTAACGGGAACTCGATCGGGTTCTGGGAAAACTTTGTGATATTTACTTGTTTTTATCATTTCGATTACTCTATCTCTCGCAGAGGTTATGTGGTTCGAATGAAGGTCTGACCGTTCTCTTATCAGTTCGTAAGTTAGTTCGTGAAGTTTCTTCTTACTTGGTTTGAGGTAAATTCTTGAGTACTTGCTTATAAGTAATAGTTTATTTATAATTTCGTTATATTCTTCATATTCTTCTAGGAGATAATCCAGTAGTTCTTTATCTTTTGCGGTTAGTGGTATTAGCTTAAATTTGAGAGTTTTTACGCTTTTCACGTTTTATCACCTTCTTTACTTGGACTATTACGATGTCTTCTGGTTCGATGTTCATGTCTTCTCTGACCCATTTTGGTATGGTTATCCTACCGTCTGGTCCTACTTTTGCTTGGAATTCCATTACACTTTTGACGTTTTCGACGTTTTTAAAATTTTCGTCGGAAATATTAAATATCGTGTGGGGTATTAGGGATTAGTGTTCCGAGTGATCGGGACATACGCTCTCGGCTGTGATCCCGAAAGGGGCGACCTGAGTAGGGGATGATCACCGGAGTGGGGGTGCAGTCACCGCGCCCGATCCTGTCTCTATCCCAACTTGCTCGGTGATGTAGTCTGGAGGGCGGATGATCGACTTCGATGAGGTAGAACCGAGGGGAAACAGACTAACCTCAGACTGAACCGAGCTAAGGGTATAGAGATGGGATAAGCTCCGCCCTTTCAGGGTGGAGTAGGTGACTTTCGATCGAAGAACGGATTTTTTCCTGTACACGCCAAAGGAATCCCCAAAACAACTGTTGAATTTACAATTCCTAGCATCTTAGCTACAACACCGATCCTGTACATTATTCTGTTGTCGACATTAATCATGCTTGCAAGCTTCACAGCCGAACCCAACGCAATTCCCAAATCTAAGATTTTGAATACACAGTTCGGTCCATCGTAATCGCCTCTAACCTTTACAGCATTTTCAAACTCTTTACAGTCTCTGAAGCCACAGGCAGAACAGTTAAGTCCTAAGGGTTTATCACCTTTAATACCAATTATCAGTATTCCTTCAGCTTTCTTAACGCTCTCTCCATCCCTCTTCCATCCTTCACCCTTCTCCTTAGCAAGTTCTATCATCTTCTCAGCAATCCTATCCTTATCATCTCCACTGACATAAATTATCTCTAAATCGTCAATGCCCTTCGATTTTGGTGCCGTTCTTGCTGATACAGCCATTAAAAGTGCTGCAGTTCTTACGGCCTCACTTCTAAAGTTTTCCTCCCTCTCGATCATGATCCCCGATTGCGCCCACTGCTAAATAACATTACTCATATCTCAAGGCCTGAATAGGTTCTAAGCGTGATGCCTTCCAAGCTGGGTAAAGTGCACTGATCAGAGCTGTTATTATACCGAAGGACACACCCATGATAACATAAAGGATTGAAGGAGGTTGAAACACGTACTTAGCAGTCTTCAAAATGAGCATGTCTATGGCATATCCACCAACAAAGCTGAGAACTCCTCCAATTGAGCTACCGATAAGACCTAATATTATAGCCTCCATAAGAAAAAGTTTGAGAATAGTTTCCCTATAAGCACCTATCGCCCTCATAATTCCAATCTCCCTTGTCCTCTCAATTGTGGACATCAACATAATGTTCAAGATGCTTACACCAGCAACCAAAAGTGAAACACTCGCTATGGCCATTAAAAAGAGTGTAACCTGCCAAAACGCTTTATTTATCATTTCGATAATTGTCCTCATCTCGAAGACAGAAACTTTACTATCTCTCTTATTGATAGTCTTCTCAACAGCCTCCTTAAACCTTTCAATATCTTCTATACTCTCTACCTTGACTATCACTATCTTGTAGTCACTCTTAAATATTTTGTCAAAATCTCTGAGTGGTAAAATTACGGCGAAACTCGGATTTATATCGTACCTAGCTTCGGCCTTTATTATACCTCCAACTCTGAACTCTTTTTCCTCAATTGTTATCTTTCCTCCAACTCTAAGTTCAAAAAAACTTGCTACCTTTTCTCCGACCAGACAGTTCCTGTAACTTCCAGATTCGAGTTTAAAAATTTCCTTAGCATCTTTTAAATCCATCCCATAGACCGTTAAATATGTCCTCTTGTCTTTGTAGCTAACAAGAGCGGATTCACTTTTAACTGGAATTACAATTTCAGCATAGGGTATACTTTTAATCTTCTTAACATCCTTCTGATCTATTGATGTGTATCCATGCGTGTAATCTGGTGTAACTATAACCTCGTTAGCAACATCCTTAAAGTTTTCAAGAATTGTAGCTTTTAAGCTCTCTCCAAAGATACCTATTGAGCTTATGGCCATAACACCTATAACGATTCCAACTATGGCTAAAATACTTCTTACCTTAGTCCTTTTCAAGTTTCTCAGAGCGAGTTCTACTAACATTTCTACGCCTCCAAGCGAGTACGATCAGAGCTACTACAGCGATCAAAACTGCAAGAGGAACATATATATTTCCTTCTCTTCCCTCCTTGACAATTAGGGGTGGTGACTTTATGATCTTCTCTATTTCAAAGATCTCTCCGAGTTCATTGTTCCATCTAGCCTTAAGCTTAACAATACTTGCATTTTCAAGTGTAAACTCGAAAGAATCAAAGTCGGAAGGCTCCAAACTGTCTATGTAATAAGTTTTAACCACTCCGTTCGCTTCCGCAATTATGTAGATGTTGTAAGCCTTAGTTCTTCCGTTGTTACATATGTCTCCTCCAACCTCAATTCCTAAGTTACGCTTAATATCAACACCACTGAACTGTAAAGCGTACTCATCCAGAATCTTTATAAATGTCTTGGCTGTTAGCCTATAGGGGTTGTTAAACTCGTCCTTATACTCAATATAAAAAACTACTTCCTTTAGGCCACTTTCATTTGAAGAGAACTTGAAATCTAACCTTTTCGACTCACCAGATTTGAGATGTGGGATTGTTAAAACGTACGGTTCTGCATTAGATTTTACAACAATGTTGTAAACATCGTCTCCTCTTAAGTTTGAAAGTTCGACTGAGATCGTTACAACATCACCAATTAAGGACATCGAGTACGATGGAGTTACGTTGACAACAACACCCCTACTTTCCTTATAACTCACATCGATGCTCTGAGTTACGACATGATGATTTCTACCGTTGTAAAATGAGATCTCAAATTTCAGTGGTTTTTTATCTGGTATGAACTTGAAAAATCCTTCATCACCATAAACAACCTGGGGATTTGATTGGAAGAGAGGTTTTACGACCACATTTGAAATTGAGAAAGGTGAGACAACCTTGAATCCAACCATGTTGACCTCGTTGAGGTACAGTGTAGTTTTATTAAGTATCAACTTTGGTGTATCCTCAACAACTACAATGTTGAAGAATTGCTTTATCGTTCCATTTATTGTGTTTATATAAGCTGTCAAAGTGTATATCCCACTACTCTTAGCCTTAACGTTGAAGGGTAACTCGTAACTCGTAACCCATCCCACACCAGAAACTGACGATGGAATGACTTCCAGTCCCAAAGGAGAAAGAATACTAATTCCACTGATGTAAGTTTTCTTTGAGTGTGTGAAGGTCAGCTTACAATCCGCCACATCTCCTGGGAATAATACGCTCGGAGAACATTCTATTTTAACAACTTGAGCGGAAACACAGTTAACTAACAGGATTAGTAGGATAAGTAAGAGTGCAAATCTCATCCATTCCGCTGATGAATAAGTAGAATATCAAACTTTCGATAGGTTATTGAAGACCAATCTTTAAGAAGTACTCGTGAATTCTCGTATCATTGGTCAATTCAGGATGGAAAGCTAAGCCTAAGATGTTATCCTGCTGAACTGCAACGATATAGTCTTCAAATGTCGCTAATACTTCAACATCATCACCAACCTTCACTATCGCAGGAGCTCTTATAAAAACAGCTTCAAATTCACCTATATGCTTTACGTTAAGCTTGACTTGAAAGCTCTCCCTCTGCCTACCAAATGCATTCCTCTTTATCCAAACATCGAGTAAACCCAAGAGTTTTGTTCTAGTCTTTTCAACTTGTTCATCACCATGCTTAGAGAGTAAAATTAACCCGGCACAAGTTCCCATTACGGGTTTACCCTGTTCAGCTAATTCAATGATCTCGCTTGCAATTGAATCTCTGAAGATTAGTCTACTTATGGTCGTGCTTTCACCACCAGGAATAATTACACCGTCACTTTTCGAAACGACACCTTTACGACGAGTTGCAACTACTTCACCGTCTATCCCAAGTTTCTTCATAGCATTTTTCGTTGCAATCACATGCTCCTCGACATCACCTTGAACACCGACAACTGCAATCCTCATGCAGTCACCTCAAGACTTAAAATCAGTCGACTGTAAAAATTTGATTGATGATGATGCCTGGCCCTTCTGAATCGTGATGAAATGCTTTAGGTCTGATTACACTCCTCTTTCCTGCATTCTAACATTCAGCTGTGAAACTTCTAATCCTTTCATAGCTTCTCCTAAGCCCTTACTGACTTCAGCGATCACTTCAGGCTCATCCCAGTGCTGAACAGCCTCAACTATAGCCCTTGCATACCCTTCTGGATTCGATGACTTGAAGATACCACTGCCAACAAATACACCATCAGCACCCAATTGCATCATTAAAGCGGCATCTGCTGGGGTTGCAACTCCTCCAGCTGCAAAGTTTACAACAGGTAATCTACCAAGTTTCTTCACTTCGAGCAGAACTTCGTATATTCCTTCGATTATTTCTTCGAATGTATACTCCTCATAGATTACATCATCCAGCTTTATCTCTGTTGCCAAACCCATCTCAGCCCTAACAATCCTCGCCAATTCAGCGTATCTCTCAGCGTACTTCTTTGCGACATCGTATATCCTGTCATCGTCCATGTTTACAATTTCAGCGATGGCGTAATTCATTAGTCTTATGTGCTTCACAGCTTCAACGATGTTTCCAGTTCCAGCTTCACCCTTAGTTCTAATCATTGCAGCACCTTCCCAGATTCTTCTCACAGCCTCACCTAAGCTTCTTGCACCACAGACGAATGGAACTGTAAACTTGCGCTTGTCTATATGGAAGAACACATCTGCCGGAGTTAAAACCTCACTTTCATCAATCATGTCAACTCCTAAAGCCTCTAAAGCTCTAGCCTCAGCTATATGTCCAATTCTACACTTGGCCATTACTGGAATCGTCACGGCATCCATTATCTCTTCGATCTTTTTCGGATCAGCCATCCTTGCAACTCCACCACTTGCCCTTATATCAGCTGGAACCTTGTGCAAAGCCATCACAGCTACAGCACCAGCATCTTCAGCTATTTGAGCCTGTTCAGCATTCGTAACGTCCATTATAACTCCACCTTTCTGCATCTTGGCAAATCCTCTCTTAATAAGCTCAGTTCCAAATCTTAACTCCTCAAGCTTCATCGCTTTGAACATAATACAACTGATATTTAACTGATGTGGGTAATGTAAAAGTATATTTAGTAATTTTTATATTCTTAGAATTTAAGAAAATTAACTATCAATTCCTTATTAAGAACTTCTGGATGAAAAGAAATACCATAGAAGTTCTTTCTCTTTACCCTAAATATGCTCACCTCATCGTCATGAACGGCTAAACACTCTAAGTTGTCGTTTATATCTTTTAACGCATAGTTGTGAAGGAAGTAGCCTCTTATATTTTTAGTCTCAACAAGTGGATTTTCTTTTACAATTTTAACATCGTAAACGCCGATTTTCTTCATCCTTACAAGTTCATTCGAAAACAACAGAGCTAGTATGTAATAGCCAGCACAGATTCCCAAAACATCTCCTTCGAAATCTACGAGCAGTTCAAAGTTGTCTATGTGGTTTAAGTAATCGAAATCTCTCAAAGCTGTTCCGCATATTATTACCTTGGAACAGTCGTTTAGGTCTATAATTTCATAATAGCGTACAATTTTATAATCGAATCCACACACTCTCACGATCTCAACGATTGGTCTTACAAATTCCTCTTCACTAAGTTTGTACTTACAAGTTGAAACGACCGTTATCATTTCTCAACGAGCTCTACACTTTTTACTATTAACATAGCGTCGTAATCTCCGCCAACAATTTCGTAATCTACTATTTTAAGTTTTTTCGTGAATAGTGGCATATCCAAAACCAAAGTTTCATATTCTCCTCCCTCACCTGCCGGATTAACGAATTCTCTCATATTTTCAAGCGTTTTGATCGTTTTCCTTGTCAGCTTTTTTCCGAGTATAGCCCTGTTTAAAGGATAGCCAGCAATCCTCGTAAATACAATCTCAAAACCGTAGTCCAAAACTTCGTTGAGAATTGAAACTTCGTCTCTTAGCCAAAGTGGATTGAAACACCACAGATTAAGATTATCGCAAACTCTTTGAAACCTCGTAGCCTGATATGTCGATCTTATGGCACCAGTAATGACTCCTTCAACATCATACACCTCTTTTGCTTCCTTTAGTGCCTCATACAATGCTTTTAAACCACTTTCCTCATTGTCTAAGCATGTTTTCATGATTAAGGGCAGTTTTAGAGATTCTGCTTGAAGCTTTACGAGTTCTACGTTTGGGTAATGAAACAAGACACTTTCTTCAGATTTTGGACTTAATGAAACCAAACATACCACCTCAAACTCTCTATAAGCCTTAAATAGAGCCAAATTCGAGTCCTTCCCTCCCGAATATAAAACACAAACCTTCATCCTCCTAAGCTTTTTAATATCGACTGTTAAATTTGTCCAATGCCAGTGCTTATAATGAGTGGTGGTATTGATAGTTCTACATTGCTCTGGTATTTGATGGATAAGGGTTATGACAGAATCTACGTCCTAACATACATCTATGGGCAAAAACATGTGAAGGAAGTTGAGCATGCTAAAATGGTCATCGAGAGGGCAAGAGAGAAGGCTAACATTCACCATGAAATTGTGGACATATCTGGCATTCGCAGGTTGATAGCTAAGGGTGCTTTGACTGGGAATGAGGAGGTTCCAGAAGGGTTTTACACTGATGAGAGCCAGAAGAGAACTATGGTGCCAAATAGGAACATGATCCTTTTGGCTATTGCGGTAGGATACGCTGTGAAGGTTGGTGAGAGTGAAGTTTACTACGCTGCACACAAATCTGACTACGCAATATACCCTGACTGCAGAAAGGAGTTCGTTAAAGCTTTAGATACAGCTGTCTATTTAGCCACAATCTTTGATCCTGTAGAAATCAAGGCACCGTTTGTGGACATGACGAAGGCAGAGGTCGTAAAGCTTGGCTTAAAGTTGGGAGTTCCCTACGAACTTACCTGGAGTTGCTATAGGGGCGAGGAGAGACCCTGTCTCAGGTGCGGAACCTGCCTCGAAAGGACTGAAGCTTTTCTTATGAATGGAGTGAAGGACCCGGCTTTGAGCGATGAAGAATGGCAAAAGGCTGTTGAGATTTATGAGAGACTTAAAGGCGGAAGTAAGTGAGATTTTCGCGAGTATTCAGGGAGAGGGAATACTTATAGGGGTGAAACAGCTATTCGTTAGGTTTGCCAAATGCAATTTGAACTGCATTTACTGCGATACACCTAAAGGTTCAAAGGTTTGCAGAGATTTCGTAAGCAACAGGATAGTTAGGAATCCCGTAAGCTTGGATTACTCAATATCAACACCGTAAACTTTCTCCACATTCTCAACACAGATCTTGTAGATGAAATCTTCGTCAAATCCGTGCTTCAGCAACTCTTTAACCTTCCTCGGAACGGTTTTTGGTCCAAGAACAGCACCGGGTCTATCTTTGTCGTCTATGTAGTCCGTTTCGAGCATGAATCTGCTACCCTGCTTTGCAGCCTCTAAAGCGTAGTCGTTCAAGCATATGACGGAAGGAAATATTCCAATCTCCTCAAACTCCTTTATCTTTGGTGGAGAGAAGTGCTTCACAACCTTGTAGCGCTTCAAACCAACTTCGTCAGCCATTTCTGCAATCTCCTTAATACCCTCGTAAGTATACGATTCCGTGTGAAGTTGAATTGCACATCCCACATCCTTAGCCACTTCAAATGCATGCATCATCACCTCGTTGCTCAAATCCCAGATTTCCTTCGAAACCTTGTAGTGTGGTCTCCCGCTCTTCAGAGCTACAGCTTTGCCTTCTTCTATCAGCTTCCCAGCCAAGTCGAAAGCTAATTTCATAATTTCTGCAGCCTTTTGAACTTTCATCCTACCTCCTAACAGCGTTATCTCAGCAGGATGGACACCTATTACCGCAAAGGCTTTCACGATCTTGTTAGCCCTCTCAACCATGCTTATGTGTCTTTTGAACATCTCCAAGTAATCCTCTGGCTTTGTAGGCTTTAAACCGTAATGTTTGCTGAGTAGATTTACTAAGAACACGTGAGTTCCACCAGCATTCTTAAACTGCTCCAGAGCTTTGAACTTCAGGTGGTTGTAGAGGTGCATGTGGTCATCAGTTATTATCATAAATATAAACTCAGCGTATCTACATTTAAGCTTGACTCGGAAATCTTTTATCCTTAAAGTTTAAGCTAAATTATGTGCGAAGTCGTGAATGAAAGTACACTAAGGTGTGAAAATGTCGAGATAACTTGGTTGAAGCATGCTGGTTTTCAAATAAGAGGTGCAGTTGTGATCTACATAGATCCGTATGATGTAAGTGGAGAGTTGGAGAAGGCTGACATAATATTGGTCACACACGGTCACTTCGATCACATGGATACTAAGTCGATTAAAGCTCTTTCAAAGGATGATACGATTATCGTGCATCCCAAAGGATGTAAGGTTGAGGGCAAAACTTACGAAGTTTCAATAGGAGACGTTATCAACGTAAAAGGTGTTGAAATCAAGGCTGTCCCAGCTTACAACGTGAACAAACCATACCACAAGAAGGGGGAAGGGGTTGGATACATATTGAAGGTTGACAACATTAGAATTTACCATGCTGGTGATACGGACAGAATTCCAGAGATGAAGGAAATTGAGGTTGATGTTGCATTACTTCCAATCGGTGGAACTTATACGATGGATGTTGACGAAGCTATTAAGGCCGCAAAGGACATAAAGGCCAAAATATTCGTTCCGATGCACTATGGAGAAATAGGTTTAAAGGCTGATCCAGAGAAATTCAAGGCAAGTGTAGATAACGCTGTAATTCTAAAACCCCTACTTTCATGATTATCCTAAAAATCTTGGAATTAAACCTTGCATCATCATACAATCGACCAAAACTAAAGCTACCATAGCCTCTAGAACTGGAATAGCTCTTGGCACTATGCATGGATCGTGTCTACCTTTCACGACTATTGTATCCTCAACCATGTCAACCCAGTTCACAGTCCTTTGAGGCTTTGAGATAGATGGAGTCGGCTTTATTGCCACTCTAACAACTATATCCTCCCCATTCGATATTCCGCCCAAAATGCCACCAGCGTTATTCGTTTCAAACCTAATCTTGCCATCTCTCAAAATTATGGGATCGTTGCACTCACTACCCTTCATCCTTGCAACTCTAAAACCAGCTCCTATTTCAACCCCCTTAACGGCAGGAACTCCCATCAATGCGAAAGCCAAGTAAGCATCGAGCTTTAAGAAGACTGGTTCACCTAAGCCTGCTGGTACTCCCCTTGCAATTACCTCAGCTATTCCACCGACACTGTCACCTTCGGACTTAGCTTTTAGGATGACTTCTTCCATCTTCCTCGCAATGTCCTCATCGGGACATCTCACAGCATTGGATTCAGCTAATTTAAACAGTTCATTTAAATCATATTCCTCGGGATTTATATCACATCTAATTCCTGCAATCTCCCTTGTGAATCCAACAACTTTGATTCCAAACTTTTCAAGAATCTTTTTAGCGATAGCTCCGGCCATAACCCTTGCAACTGTTTCTCTACCTGAAGCCCTCCCCCCGCCTCTCCAGTCTCTCAAGCCAAACTTAGCCTGGTAAGTGTAATCTGCATGTCCAGGTCTAAAGAGATGCTTGATCCCCTCGTAAGGCTTTGAATTGACATCTCTGTTGTAAACAAGCATGCTTATCGGAGTTCCCAGAGTCTTACCTTCGAAAACTCCTGAAAGTATAATTACCTCATCCTTCTCCCTTCTCGCAGTTGAGATGGCTGATTTCGGCTTTCTCCTATCCACCTCTTTCTGAATGTCCTCTTCACTCAATTCCAATCCCGCAGGACAACCATCAACAACACAGCCAACAGCCTTTCCATGACTTTCTCCCCAAGTTGTGACCCTAAACAGATAGCCAAATGTATTCATACTCGAAATCTAAAAGATTTTAATAAATCTTTTACACTTGCAACGTGGACGTTGAAAAGGTTGTCGGAATCAGGGGGTACATAACATCACATGACGGAATAAACGGAACCTTTAAGGAAAATCCCGAAGACTTTTACGTTGAGGAGGTTGCAGAATTAAAGCTCGGAGATGGGGATTGGATTGTAATAAAGGTTAAAAAGGTAAACTGGGATACGATGAACTTTGTTAGAGTACTTTCAAACAAGCTTCACATAAGTCAGAAGAGGATAAGCTACGCTGGGACGAAGGATAAGAGAGCTGTCAGTGTTCAATACTTTGCGATAAGGCTTAAGGAGGATGAGCTTGAAAGGTTGAAAAGTATCAGTATGAAAGATGCTGAGATTGAGATTGTAGGAAGGACAAACAAACCTATTCAGCTCGGAGATCTTAAAGGGAACAAGTTTAAGGTTGTTATAAGAAATGTCAAGAATGTTGAGAATATACCTCTTATAGAGGAAGATTTGAGAGCTAAGGGAACTCCAAACTTCTTCGGATTACAGCGTTTTGGTTCCATAAGGTTCATAACGCATGAAGTTGGTAAGTATATTTTAAGGAGGGACTACGAAAGCGCATTTTGGGTTTACGTCGCCAAGCCATTTGAAGGTGAGAATGAGGAAGTTAGGGAGATAAGGGAAGAGATTTGGGAGACGAGGGATGCGAAGTTGGGGTTGAGAGAGCTACCAAAGTACCTAAGGTATGAGAGAAATCTCCTTCAGAAGTTAAGGGAAGGCAAGAGTGAAAGAGATGCTCTGCTTTCTCTTCCAGAAAACCTTAAAATGATGTTCATTCACGCTTACCAATCCTACATATTTAACAACGTCTTATCTGATAGGATAGAGGAATTTGGAAGTTTAAAAGTTGTTGAAAAGGGGGATTGGGTTGACTTCGTCAACCTTAACGAACATTACAGTTTTAGGGAGGATTTCGTCAGAGTTCACGATTACAATTACAGACGTGTAAAGTTCCTTATTGAGAGGGGTTTGTGTGCTTTAGCAATTCCGCTACCGGGGTATGAAACAGAACTAAAAGATGATTGGACTTCGGAGAGGATAAAGTTTTATCTTGAGAAGGACGAAATAGATTTGAAAGATTTTAAGCATGAGTTTAAGGAGTTTTCATCAAAGGGAAGTTTCAGAGTTGCTGATATGCTGATAGAACACACAAATTTCATGTATGGAGTTGGTGAAAGTGTAATATTTAAGTTTTACCTTCCAAAAGGTTGCTACGCTACAATATTGCTTAGAGAATTTGTAAAAAAGCCTCTATCCTGATTCAACCTCCTTCTTCATCATCTTCGCTCTCTCCTTAGCAGTGTATCCCGTAAGCTCCTCTAAAAACTTGTTGTAAGTTTTTATAGTTTGAATGGCCACTTCATCGGGAACCTTTGGATTTGTCTTCGTTTCGGCGTAAAGTTTCTCATTTTCAATCCAAACTCTAAGCTCCTCCATAGCTCCAAATTTTACAACGTAAACTTTTCCCTCCTTCTTATAATCTCCGAAGTACTTTTTTATAAGCTCTTCAAGCCTACTCTCATCAGCCTTGTAGCCTCTCTTGAACTTGTACTCCCGCATGCCGAAAGTTCCTTAAGCGATTAAAAAGTTTTGAGAAATCTAAATATACTTCCGTAGAAAGATGAAATCATGGATACAAGGGTTATTGTAGACAAGGTTGATATCAAAAATCCGATTGTCTTCACGAGTTTTCCAGGCATAGGTCTGGTCGGAACAATAGCATCGACGCACTTCATAACCGAACTGAAATTGGAACAGATCGGAGTTATAGAGTCGAAAGACTTGCCACCAATAGCTTCGCTCATGGATGGTATAATTCTCCCACCTATCAGAATTTATCAGAGTGTTGATTTGGGTTTTGTCTTGATTCACTCTGATGTACCAATACTTCCACACATAGCTTATGAGATCAGTGAGAAGATACTCGATTGGGCCGTAGAGATTGAAGCTAAGAGGATATTCTCACTTGCTGGTGTTACAACTTTTGAGGATAAGAAGAGGGTGTTTGGAGCTGCAACTTCAAAGGAACTTCTGGATGAGATAAAGGATTACGTCGAGATATTTAAGAGTGGGACGATATCCGGAATAGCTGGTAGTATTTTGAACGAGTGCGTTGCGAGGAAGTTTCCGGGATTGGCATTGCTAGGAGAAACTTTAGGATTTAATCCAGATCCAAGAGCAGCTGCAGAGGTAATAAAGGTTTTGAACAGAATGTTCGGATGGGACATTAGTGTTGAGAAGTTGATAAAGGAGGCAGAGCTTATAGAAGCGCAGATGCAGAAGTTAGCTGAGCAGGCGAGGATGCAAGAGGTTGGTAAGAGGGAAGAGTTGCCGATGTATGGGTGATAGTAATGAGATGTTTAGTCTTAACTGGTATATCCAAGGACGTTTTGGAGGATCTGATAAGGAGGTACATTAGGACTATAGAACTTAGAAGTGCCCACAACATAGCTACGGCTTTAAGGGCTGAAGTTGGAGATTGCGTCTTTTTAACGAGTGCCAAAACTTTCGATATAGACAGAGGGACATTGGGTTTGATAGCTCAGGTGACTGGAAAAGAGATGTATACACATTCACTTATGTTCTCAACACCAACGCTAATTCAGGAGAGTGAGATGACCGTTGTAAGATTGAGACTTGAAGTGAAAGGCTTGGGAAGAGTTATGAGGGTTTACAACGCCGGAATACTGGATACAACTGAAGCTGAGGTTGTTGAGGTCAGTTACTTCGATGCGAGGTGATCGAGTTTTTCATCTAATATTGTCCTGAGAGCTTCAACTTTGTCCTCAAAGCTGAGAAAACCACTCACAATTGCTCCTTCAAACTCTACAATATTCAATATTTCACTCGCTTGATACCTACTTCTCTGTAACCCCTCAAAGCTCGTTGCAGTTGTACAAAATATGACCACGTTACAGTTTAGATTCTTTAGAGCTGAGATTAACTTATCTCCCTCCACACCACCCAACTCGGATGTTAAAAGCAGAAAATCGTATTCATCCACATCAACTTCATCTAACCCGTTAAAAACATCCACATCGTACATCGAAGCAACCTCTTCAACAATATCCCTAAGTCCAAATGCCACTATTGCAAATCTCATTACGTTTACTTGCACTGGAAAAGATAAAAGTTTAACGGAGTAGTGGACCAACGTCGGGAAAACCTTGTCTTTGTCCAGTTCCAGCAAGCTTTTGAAGTCTCTTTGGATTGAGGAGTAAATCGACGGCATTTCTAACGTGCTCTCTAACCCTATTTTCAGTTATCATCCACAGCTCCTTTTCATCCTTAGCTTCGTCCTCGTGAACAAAAACTTCTATTATGTGTTTATTCGTCATGAGTTGAGCCATTATTAATCCCATCGATGCTTCATGAGCACACTGCTTGTCTATCGGCTTTGGACCGGGCATTCCTAATGCTATTACGATATCACACCCTCTCTCCTCTATGAGCTTCTTAGCTGCAACTGGCAAATCTTTTATTCCTGGAACGGTGTACCTTTCGTAAGGTAGCGAGCAAATCTTTCTAAGCTCATCTATTGCAATTTTGCCCATATCTATCCTAGCAAATGTCGTGTCCGCAATACCAACCTTCATGTTTCAATCTCACTCAGTACGGGCTTTATAACCCCTTTCTTCACCAAAATCCTCTCCAAGCAGGATAATGTCGTTATTACATCTCTAAGCGTCACGTTCCCCATCGTCCCTATTCTGAATATCTTACCCTTCAGATGCTCTTGTCCTCCAGATATGAGTATGCCATACCTCTCCCTAAGCTCTCCCCTCAACTCTTTATCCGTAATACCTTTAGGCATCTTTATTGCCGTAACCGTATTGGAATACTGACTGTACTCGTTTAGTTCTGGAAAGAGTTTCAGTCCGGCATCTTCAGCCCACTTTCTCACAAATGCTGAAAGTTCTCTATGCCTTCTAATCCTATTCTCCAAACCCTCCTCCTCAATTATCTTCAAAGCCTCTTGAAGTGCAAAGAATAATGAGACTGCTGGAGTGTAAGGTGTCTGCCAGTCGGAAAGCTTCTTCTTGTAAGCCTTTAAATCTAAGTAAAACGGACATCTTTCGTTGTAGAATTCCCAGGCTTTGTCATTCACAGCTACAGCACACAAGCCTGGTGGAGCTCCTATACACTTCTGACTTCCAACTATGGCAACATCAATACCCCACTCATCCATAGCAACGTAATCTCCTCCGGCGGATGTTATGGCATCCATTATGACGAGAACATCGTATTCCTTAGCCAATTTTGCAAGCTCCTTAGCAGGATTTAAAATTCCAGTTGATGTTTCGTTATGAACAAACGCCAACGCCTCACTACCTTCAGCCAGAGATTTCTCAACTTCGTCAAGATCTATCGATTTACCCCACTCAAATCTCACTACATCAACGTTGGTATACCTTTCAGCAATCTTTCCAAGTCTATCTCCAAATTTTCCGTTGTCTATACATGTAATTCTCTTAACGTTTGAGAAGCAGGCTATAGCTGCCTCCATTCCGGCAGTTCCAGATCCAGATATTATGAAGACGTCGTGCTTAGTTCCAAAGATTTTCTTGAGCATTTTGGTGCAGTACTCCAATATTTCAGAAAAATCCTTAGTTCTGTGCCCTATCATAGGTTTAGCCATAGCCCTCAGAATCCTTTCATGAAGTTGAACTGGTCCCGGAATCATGAGGAGCATGGACGAAATTGGTTAGACCTATAAATACGTTTTTGAACTTCCTCTATGAAGAAGATTTTGTTAACCATAGAGGAGTTTGAGAAGTGGTTGAGGGAGAGAGGGTACGATAAGAGAATGGGTAAAGAGAACTTCGAACTCTTCTTGAATACTGGTTTGGCTGGATTGTTTTTTATGAACAGTGCACTTCTAATGGGTTGCATATTCTCAAGCCTAGGTTTACCTTCCGAAAGGATATCTGATAAGGTTAGATTCGAGATAGGTAGAAAGGTTAAGGAGATTAGAGCAACTAGGGAACTGTTGGAGATCGTGATTAATTAATATTTATAATATAAAAATTAAATTTAGAAATTAATTATTAATATAAAATACTTAATAATGTCATTAATATATTTAAAACTACTAGCAATTGGCCAATGTGGAGATGTAGTATTAACTTCCTCACTGAGATGCAAGCAAGGGATGGTTTGCGTATATCCTTAACCTCGCTCCTCACCAGACATACACGGTGCAATAGAACCCCTTTTATCCACCTATCCCTACGGAGAGATGGGCTATGGCTTACGGAAGTTCAACGAAACTCTCCCACCCTACCCAACGTTAAACCTAACGCAGCGGGGCTTTATAAGACAAATGCTCCACTACTTTACATAATTTGTTTCCTTATTTCTTAGCGACATTCTGTAAAACTCTAACAGGCTCTGATGAACTCTTTAGGAGTTAAATCAGATAAAATTGATAACCCTCAAATCTATGACGTATCTATATACTCGTGGAGCAAAGCTACCGCAATCTCTAACCTTCAAAACTTCTACAACCATACCGTGCTTTTCAAAAAGCTCTTTAACCTTCTCTGGTAAACATTCTTCCTCCTCCTCTCCAGCAAAAGTGTAGTAGTGGACGAATCCGCCCTTCTTTATCTTATCCTTAACAAGGTAGACAAAGTTTTCGGCTGAGTATGGAGCTGGCATGACGATTCGATCAAATCTTCCCTCAAGCTTTGGAACGACGTCCCTAACATCACCCTCGTAAACCTTCACGACATGTTCAACCTTGTTGAGCTTAATATTCTTCTTAAAATATTCAACAGCCTTCGGATTCAATTCAACACCGATCACCTCCTTCGGTTTAGCAAGCTTTGCAATCACTATCGCATAAGGTCCCACACCAGCGAACATCACAAGTATCCTTTCACCTTCCTTAACCATCCTCGCAATTCTCTCTCTCTCACTCGAAAGTCTTGATGAGTAGTAAACCTTTGTAGGATCTACCAAAAACCTGCAACCAAACTCTTTTGCAACTGTTTCAGTCTCCCCACCATACAAAACCTCATACCTTGCAACCCTAAACTCTCCACTAACTTCTCCTACCTTCCTCAATATCGTTTTTACATGCTTATGCTTCTTCAAAATAGCTTCAACTATGAGATCCTTGAGGTGTAGGATCTCATCTGGCAGATTTATTATGACGATATCTCCAATTATCTCAAAGCTCCTTACAACCTTCTTAAGCTCATCATCGCTGACCTTTCCTCTCAAGTACTCCTTCAGACTCACAAGGAGAGTTTGAGGATGATTTATTAATCCTTGCACGATTCAAGACACATGATCAAGATTGACGGTAGCTATGGTGAAGGTGGAGGACAGATTTTGAGAACAGCTATAGCCCTCTCATGCGTAACTCAAAAGCCTGTTGAGGTTTACAACATAAGAGCGAACAGACCCAAACCAGGATTGGCTATGCAACATCTTAAGGGGATTGAAGCTGCAAAGCTGATAACGAATGCAGATGTTGAAGGTTTAAGGCTTGGATCTACAAAAGTTGTTTTCAAGCCGAGAAGTTTGAAGGGTGGTAACTTTAGGATAGACATCGGTACGGCTGGAAGTGTAACGTTAATTCTTCAAACAATCTTACTTCCATCTCTTTATGCTGAAAAACCTAGTACTTTTGAGATAAGGGGTGGAACTGATGTGAAATGGTCTCCAAGTGTGGATTACGTGAGGTTTGTGACCTTCAAAGCTCTCAGAGATTTGAATGCCAACATAGAACTTGATCTAATAGCTAGAGGCTATTATCCAGAAGGTGGTGGAAAGGTTATTGTAAGGGTTGAGCCATCGAAACTTTTGGGTAAAGAGTTTAATATTTTAGAATGCGATGTAATTGAGGGTATTAGTCACTGTCAAAACTTACCAAATCACGTTGCTGAAAGGCAGAAGAGGTCGGCTATGGATGTTCTCGAATCGAAGGGATATAGTGTTGATGTAAACGTTGAAGTTAGGAAAGGGATTTCTACCGGCTCTGGTATAACCCTCTGGTGCGGTTACAAGGGTAGCGTTGCTTTGGGTGAGAAAGGCAAGAGGGCTGAAATTGTTGGGAAGGAGTGCGCTGAAGAATTGATTAAGGAGCTAGAATCAGATGGCATTTTTGACAAGCATTTAGCAGATCAGATCATGTCCTTTTCATCAGTTGCAAAGGGAAAGACTGTCTACACTACTACAGAGGTTACAAAGCATCAGATAAGTAACGCCTACGTAATAAACAAGTTCTTTGATAACGTGAAGATAGACGGAAAAGTCATAGAGATTGAAGGTGCTAACTTATGACCTCTTCCTCCTTTTTAGTAGAGATGGCAAGTGTATAGCATATTTCCCTTCCTCACCCAAAGCGATAATTATTCCATCCTTTTTGAAAGCATTTTCAAGGTTTATTTCATAGCAACCTGGTGAAACTATTCTAACAATCTCAATCCTTTCACCCTCCTCTTTCTCCTTTTTCTGCTTTGGAATATATATGAACTTGTTATTTCCACACTCACAACCATTCAAAATCCTCATATCTCCATCATCATAAACCTTCCCACATTTCGTGCACTTATGTGGCATAACTATCCCCTTATCAGAGCTTCTATCATATCTTCCCTTTTTTCAAGCGTTTTAAGCTTGTTCGCTGGGCCTATGACCATCAACCTCCCTCCCTTCCTTCCAAAAAGCTTACTTAGGAATCCTGAAGACTTCTGGGGATAACTTTCAACTTCTATACCTACAAAGTTCTCGTGATCTATTTCGAGCATCGTCATCTCTATGAGTTTAGCTTCTTCCTCAGGAGTTAAACCAGTCTCAAGCACAACAATCTTACCAGACTTAACCTCATCAAGTATCATCCTCAACTTTTCCATCGTTCCCATCTTCTCCAACTTCTCCTTGGATATCAAATTCATCTTAACCTCCATAACCATCACCCGAACTTTTCAGCCAAAACTCGATAGAATGTGTCCATGTTCAAACCTTTAAGAGCTGAAATTGGGACAACAGTATGCTGTGGAAAAGCCGACTTTATTCTTGCAGGAGATGCATTTGGTAAATCAATCTTATTTGCAGCTATTATTAAAGGTAACTTCCTAGCCTCTATGTTTCCGACTATGGTTATGTTAACCTGTGTAAATGGATCCTCAGTTGAATCCATAACTAATATCACACCATCCAAATCGTCTAACCACTTTATAGCCTCTATCACACCTTCCGTAGCCTCTTTAGCTCTTCTTTTTGCCTCTTCCTCACTCAAACCGTATTTCAAGAATTCGTGAAAGTCTATCTTCGTAGCCAAGCCGGGTGTATCTACGATGTCTATCGTTATGGTTCTACCGTCAACTTCTATTCTTACCCCCTCCCTAAGCCTTGCTCTCCTCGTTTCGTGGGGAATTTCACTTACTGGACCCATTACATCTCCAACCCAATCCAAAAGGATCCTGTTTGCTAATGTAGTTTTACCAGCGTTTGGAGGACCATAAATGCCAATTCTGAGTTTATTCTTCCTTCTAAAGAGTCTAAATATAGCGCCGAATTTTCTCTTGATCTTGAGTATCAATCCCATGTGAACACCTCGACATAAGAACATTCAAAAAGTTAAAAACTTTATTCCAACCTTATGGCATCGTTGGGACAGACATCTACACATAAACCACACTCATCACAGATATCTGGATCTACATGAGCAACATCGTTGAGTTCTATTGCCCCAGTTGGACATTCGTCAACACACTCTCCACAACCATCGCAAGCATCCTCATCAATTACAACGGGCATAAATTCGATTTGGCTGTAAAAATATAACGTTTGCTAAAGCATAAATACATTCAAAACAACTATAACTATGCCTGCTACGATTGTGGTCGGTGGATTTTGGGGTGATGAGGGGAAAGGCAAAATAATCTCATATATAGCACACAGTGACAGGCCGAAGATAATTGCGAGAGGTGGAGTTGGGCCAAATGCTGGACACACCGTAGAGGTGGAAGGTAAGAAGTTTGGTATAAGGATGTTACCTTCTGGTTTCGTTTACAAAGATGCTAGACTTCTGATCGGTGCCGGAGTCTTGGTTGATCCTAAGGTGTTCTTAAATGAGCTTGAAGTGCTTGACAGGGAGTATAGCGTTAAGGGAAGAGTTGGTGTAGATTACAGGTGTGCGATAATTGAGGAAAAGCACATAATGGAGGATAGGGGAGACGAGCATTTGAGAAAGAAGATAGGTACTACTGGAACAGGCTGTGGTCCTGCAAATGTAGATAGAGTGAGAAGAAAGGCTAAGCAGGCTAAGGACATTCCCGAGCTTAAGGATTATTTGGCTGATGTCCCTCTTGAGATAAACACGGCTTTAGATGAGGGAAATTTCGTCTTAATTGAAGGTACTCAGGGATTTGGACTCAGCTTGTACTATGGAACATACCCCTACGTAACATCCAAAGATACTACAGCTTCATCCATAGCAGCCGATGTAGGTGTAGGACCTACGAGGGTTGACGATGTAATAGTCGTCTTTAAGGCTTTTCCTACGAGAGTTGGAGGGGGACCATTTCCAACAGAGATTCCGCAGGAGGAGGCTGAAAAGATGGGTATAGTTGAATATGGTACAGTAACGGGTAGAAGAAGGAGAATAGGACTTTGGGACGGAAAGATGGCAAGGTATGCTGCTATGGTCAACGGAGCAACACAGGTAGCCTTAACTGGGATAGACAAACTTGATAAGGATTGTTATGGAGTTACAGAGTGGGAAAAGCTTACGCCAAAGGCCAAGGAGTTTATAGAGAAAGTTGAGGATGATGTAAAGGTTCCAGTAACTCTAATCTCTACAGGACCAGAGCTACATCAAATAATAGATTTGAGAAAAGAAAAATTGTAATCATTTATTTTTTGTTATTAGTATTTATTATAATCTATAATAATAATTTTAGATTAATTTAATCTAGCTTAACTATCTTTGCAACAAAGAAGCCTGAAGTTTCATGCTTGTGTGGATAAAAACGTTTACACTTTGCGATATCCTTGTCAAGTTCTTCAAAGTTGGGTATCTCTGTTAGAGCTGGTTCTCCCCACTTTATATCTTCAATCTTCACATCGAAATTTTCTAATACAAACTGAATTATGAGCTCATTTTCCTCCGGTGTAAGTGTGCATGTTGAGTATACTAATACTCCACCGGGTTTCAAACTCTTTAAAGCTGAAACTATCAAATCTTTTTGGAGCTTTGAGCAAAACTCAATATCTTTCTTACCACTAATTTTCTTTCTATCTTTATCTTTATGAATTACACCCTCTCCACTGCACGGAGCATCTAAAAGGATTTTATCTACCTTCAAATTCAAATTGCAAAACTTTACGGCATTCATGTGAATAACAGCAGTGTTCAAAACGCCCATTCTGTGGATGTTGTCTATCAAAGCCTGAATTCTTTCTTTATTTGCTTCTATAGCAAGTAAAACTCCTTTATTACTCATGAGCTGTGCGAGAAATGTTGTTTTTCCACCTGGAGCGGATGCAAAATCTACTACAATCTCATTGGACTTTGGATCCAGTGCAAGAGGGGGTATGCATGAACTCTTCTCCATCACGTAGTAATAACCCATCAAGTATTCGGGAGTAGCACCGATTGAGTAAGGTTCCTCAACAACTTTATAACAGAAAGGTATCTCTGTCTTTTCAATTTTGAACCCTCTTTCCTCCAATCTTTCAACAAGCTCTTTTTCATCTATTTTTATCGTATTTACCCTTATGTGCTTCGGAATCCCTCTCTCCATAGCTTCGATTATTCTTACTGTTTCATCAAAGCCAAAGAAGTTTATCCATCTTCTCACTATGAACTCGTTATAGCCATAACGCTTCGCTAATTTCCTAGATTCCTGTGTCGAAGGGTAATCAATCAGCATTGCTCTGTTGAAAGTTTTTGTGAACGTCTTATAAATCGTATGGTAAGTTAGCATCAAACGATTTGATTAAAATATTTTAAGCGTGCTAATCTATTAGAGTTGGTGGAAGATAATCCATTCATTAAGAAATGGAGAAAGGGTTTGAGAAGAATAGCACTGGTATATCCAAATGCGTATGCAAGTGGAATAGCTAACATTGGGCTACAGTACATTTACGCTTATCTTAACTCCCTTGAGAACTGCATATGTGAACGATTTTATTTAGATGTCTATAACGGTCTGAGAAGTTTTGAGAGTGGCTCGCCTCTAAAGGATTTTGACGTAGCACTTTTTTCGCTTCAATTTGAGGAGGACTACTTTAATGTCGTTAAGATAATCAGAGAGAGCGGTTTTAAAGGACTGAAGATAGCTGGTGGACCATGTGCAATGATCAACCCTAGACCCATTGAGAATTATTTCGACGCTTTTGTTATTGGAGAGGTTGAGAACAGTAACGTTTTGGATGCGATAGCTGAGGCAAAGTCTGCCGAAGATTTGAAGTGTGAGGGAATATGGATTAAGAGAGGAAAAGCTAAGAGAATAAGACCTAAAAAACTTGACTTTTACTTAAGAAGGCAGATACTTGCTGAAAACGTCTTTGGCAAATGCCTGATCTTGGAGGTTGGAAGAGGATGTATAAGGCGTTGCAGATTCTGTGTAGTTAGACAGATATACTCCCCACCGAGATGGAGGGATATCAAGCTCTTGCTCGAGGTAGCCGAGGATCACAGAGGTCCAGTGAATAAGGTCTGCTTGGTTGCTCCTTCAGCGTTGGATCATCCAAAGGCTAAGGAACTGATTGCTAGACTTGTAGAAATGGGTTTTATGGTTTCTCCTTCTTCGACGAGGGCTGATAAGCTCGATGAGGAGATGATAGAACTTTTGGCTGCTGGAGGTTTGAAAAGTTTGACGATAGCTCCAGAGGTTGGGAGTGACAAGCTCAGAGAAGTTTTGGCTAAGGGTGTTGAGGAGGAACATATTGTTAACGCAGTGGAAGTTGCAAGAGAAAGAGGTATAAAAAGTTTCAAACTGTACTTCATGATAGGTTTGCCAAAGGAAGATTTTGAAGATGTTAAGGCTATAGTATATCTTGTAAAGAAAATTAAGGCTATGAAAGTGGAGGTATCAGTTTCAATAAATCCCTTTGCTCCAAAGCCTCACACTCCACTTCAATGGAGCCCATATACAGGCTTTGAAAATGTCAACGAGGGTTTGAAAGAGCTTAAAAGAAGAAGAGATTATTTGATCAAGGAACTTTCGAAGATATGTGATGTTAACGTTGAAAGTGTTGAAAGATTTGCCATCCAGACAATACTTTCCAGAGGAGATAGAAATGTCTCAAAGCTAATCGAAATGAAACCCAATCTAAGGATTGCAAAGAAGTTAGGTTTGGATAAGTATTTAGAAAAGATTTCCTTAGATTCTGATCTACCGTGGGACTTCATAGATCACGGTTACAAGAAGGAGAGATTAAAAGATGAGTTTATTCGAGCAGTTGAGTCTTAGCTCCTATATAGAACAGATGGCTTAGACATTTACAATCTGAACAACCGAACCCTTCAATCGGTTCAAACCTCTTGGCAAGATCCTTAGCTAAATTGCACTCAATCTTTTTGTTAGGTATTAAAAATGCAACCATTTCATTGGCTTCAACACTTAGATAGTCAACGTGCCATCTCTTTTTCTTAACTTTCCTGAAATGCCTTGCAACCCTTCCTATAAGAGAGTTCATCCCACTTCCAACATAAACATACCAACCCCTTTTGAAAGTTATCTCACCTAGCTTTCCAACATTTAAAGTTAAGTCTTTATCTATTTTCAAAAATAAGAGGTAGGTACCTTTCATTTGGGTTTGAATCTTAAAATTGCTGCAATTCCACCAAAAGCATTTAACAGCATTGCACCTTCCTCACTCTCGGTTGAAAGTATCTCAACGTTCGCTCCACTCTGCTCTGCCAAATCTGAAAGCTCGAGAACAACATCCTTTCTTTCAATCTCTTCCATTTCAATACTACAATCCTCACAGATTACTTTTTTCCTCGTTTCGTCTTTAAGAGTTATCTCAACCTCTTTGCTACACTTCGGACATCTGTATCTAACTCGTTCAAGTCTTAAGTCTTCGCTAAGCAAAAGTGTATCTACAGCTCCTAGAGCTAAGTACCTTCTCACCTCCTCCTCACCATAAGCAGCCAATCCGTCGTTAACAACTTCCTTGAGAAATCTGGTCATCAAATTCTTTTCTTTGATCAAATCCAGTTCATGTAGCTTATCTTGAGCTTTCTCAACAAGCTCGTACAAACCGCTTTCATCTGTATAACCGACGTCGAACAAACCTATAACCTTCTTCTGTAGTTCATGATGTATATATTCACCCTTGTAAAACTCCTCTTTGGTAGGTGAAGGACCACCTATCAAAATTCCCTCAAGCTGATCCTTGTAAGGCAAGAATGCTTCGCTTACAGCTTCCCCTACTCTCTTGTAGAATTCGTGAATGGCAATCTCTCTAAGCCTTTCAAACCTTACACTACTCTGTCCTCCTTGCCTGTGCTTTCCTGGTACGTTTGACGTCTTATAGTCTAGCACTTCAATTCTCTTACCCCTCAACAAACCTATCGTAGCCTCTCTCCTATCCAAGACTACGAGTCCATAAACCTTCTTCTCTTTGAGCATTTCCTTCAAAGGCTCAAGGTAGAATTTAGAATTACAGTGATACTTGTACAGTGGAACTGGTTCTGGAGGAACTATTATCTCCGTTACTCTCTTCTGCTTTCCATTTTCCTCCACAACACCAGATACTATTACCATTCCATGCTCTGGCGGTTTCTTGAACATCTTCAACCTTTGAAGGATGGCTTCCAATCCTCCTTTAACGTTAACCCTTGTTTGCTTTGACTTGATGTTTTCAGCTTGACTTAACTCACTCCTAAGCTGATTTACAACATCAGCTATGTTCTTATCGGGAGGAATGTAAAGAGTGATGAGTTCAGTACCCCTACCCTTATACCTCTCAAGTTCCTCAAGTTTCCTCTTAAATTCATACATTACCTTTGAGGTCATATATCCAAGCTTACGGTCAATATTTTTAAAGTTTGTTTCCAAACACCCTCTTTTGCCACATTCTGACAGCCCTCAAAAAGTCGATCTTCCTGAACTCTGGCCAGCAAACATCGCAGAAGTACGCTAAGCAGTTTGCGGTTTGCCATGGTAGAAAGTTTGAAAGTCTCTGTTCACCCCCAGTCCTTATGAGCAAATCTACAGATTCATATCCGTTGTCAGAATAGAGAAATTTCTCTATTATCTTATGATTTACATGTTCTGGTTTTAGCTTTCCATTCTTTACAAGTCTTAATATGTCTTTAACAGCATCTATTAACTCCTGCCTACCCCCATAGGCTATGGCTATGTTGAGATAATGGCGATCGTAATTACACGTTACATTCTCTAGCTCATCTATTACCCTCTGAACTCTTTCCGGCAACAATTCTTTCTTTCCAACGACTCTAACCCTTACTCTATTTTTATGAATTCTTTTATCCTCCATCAACCTTCTCAATTCCTTTTCCATCAGTAAGAACAAGTTTTTCTTTTCCTCCTCACTTCTCCTAAAGTTTTCAGTAGAGAAAGCATAAGATGTGACTGTCTTAATTTTAAGCTCTAAACACCACTTTAAAACTTCCTCGGCCTTTCTAGAACCAAAGAGATGACCCATATAAGACGGTAAACCCCTCTTTCTTGCAAATCTTCTATTTCCATCCATTATGAAGGCTACATGCCTAGGTGGCGGATACTTTTTAACTTCCTTCAAAAGCTTGAGTTCGTAGGCTTTGTAAATGAGTGGTATCATGAATACTCCTCCAAAACAGATTTAACTAGGTCTATATATTCTGTCTTAATATAATATCTGTTCTTTTCACTCATTTCAGTTCTAACTATACCAAGTCTAGTGTTCATTAGGCCAAGCATTGCGGAAACTCCTCTCAAATTTATATCATAGCCTCTACTTCTTAAAATATTGTAAATTTCGTTTGTAGTATACTTCTTACCATCGATGAGTATGCTCAGTACTTCCCTTCTGATACCTCTTCTGTCCCTTTTAAGATAGTTGATCAACCTTCTCCTAATTTCTTCCTTCATAGTGGATTTACCTCTACAACTATTCTCTTGAATGTAGGGTACCTTTCGATTATAAAAACGTTTGTTCCAAGCTTTTTCAACTCATCAGTATAACTTTCAACGAATTCGGGGGATGTTTCTATACCTCCATCCACCAAAACGTAGTCTACATTACGTCTTAAACCTTTTGAAGCTAAAAATCTCTCTATTATATCCAAATCTCCTTCAATGTATCCACACAGTACAGTACCTTCCCTTGTGATTACATAGAACTCTGGTAAGTTTTTGGCCATCCTAATCAGTCTTCTCCTAAGCTGAGCCTTATCCTTGAATTTGGCACTGCAGTAATGAAACTTGTTAACACTTTCTGCGTAAGCTCTAATTATGTCATCGCAGTTTGAACAGCCGTAATGATCGTTAGGTTTGAATCCTTTTGTAATTAGGTTATAATAGTTCGTTGAGGAGAATTCGAGTTCGTTTAGATTTAAAAAGATGTCGTACTTATTTGCAATCTCAACTATGCTTTTGTTGTATGATGTCGATGGGATCTCAAATCCAACCTCCATTCCAAGTTTCTTAGCAGCCTTTATAGATTCTTCATAAGCCTCAACGTTTTTAAGTTCTGGTGGATGGAATCTAATTTCATCGAGGTGCTTGAGTTTTCTCAAAACATTTTCTTTGACAGGTATCGATGTGTAGAGGTGACTATGTAGGTCTTTAAATATCCTTAGAAATTCAATCACCCTTTCAAGCTTTAGTAACGGTTCTCCTCCAGTAATTGCGATACCTTCGGCTGACATTGCATTCGCTTCTTCAATCGCATCATCCAATCTCCTAACCTCTCTCTCATTGGCAAATATAACGTCCTTACCTTTCTTCTCTTCCGAAATCGGGCAGTAGAAGCAATTGTTGTTACAGAGCCCAGTAAGAAATAGTACCATCTTAGCTCCTCTCCTACACAGCTTACAGCCCTCACTCAGGTAGCTATAGAAACTTCCTGCCTCTATTCGCTTAAACCTTTTCACAAACCTAAATAGATGAACATATTTTAATACCTAATCCCGATTGGTGGTATGAATTTCGAATCAGCCGTAAAGCAAAGGTTTAGGTTTCTAAGTGCGGTAGCGAAGTGTGCAGAGTTGAAAAGATAGCGACAACTGGTGCTGGATTAACTAGACTTTTCGACTGGCAGACAAACGTATTCTACGCGGTGATATGTGAAAACTGTAGTTACGTTGAGAACTGTACTCTAAGGAAGTCATAGATAGTAAGAAAGACGTTTTAATAGATATTCTCGATGCCATGTTTAGGTGACTGTGTCGTTTAGATTAAGCAGCATCCTGAAGCAGTTGTTCCGTTCCATCTGGTTTTGTGAACCAGACTTCATCAGAGAGCGTTTGCTAGGAACTCTGCACATCCTGACTGTCCATCTCACATTCTGCCCCTACAGCTCTTAAGTTTATTTTTCATATTAGTTTAATATTTTAATATTTATAATATTGCTAGAATTAATTTGACAAACCCAAAAGTTTAAAAAACCATATCTCACAGTGAGATCTCGCCGATGAATGATGACAAAGGGAAGGAGGTGATGTGAATGGCATATGTGAGGTTTGAAGTTCCTGAGGAGCTTCAGCAGGAAGCTTTAGCACTACTTGAAAAAGCGAGAGAAACAGGTAAGATAAAGAAAGGTACGAACGAAACAACAAAAGCAGTTGAGAGAGGTTTGGCAAAGCTCGTATACATCGCGATGGATGTGGATCCACCAGAGATAGTAGCACATCTACCATTGCTATGTGAAGAGAAGAATATACCGTATGTTTACGTCAAGAGTAAGGCTGACTTGGGTAAGGCAGCCGGAATAGAAGTAGCTGCAGCTTCAGCCTGCATAGTTGATGAAGGTGAAGCCAAGAATGAGCTCAAAGCGATTGTTGAGAAACTCAAAGGTCTAAGGAAGTAACTTTTTTATATTTATTCGTTCGGTGATCCTACATGGAGGAAGACATTGCACCAGCTGAAGTCATCGAAATTATTGGTAGGACAGGAATGCACGGTGAAGCTACACAGGTTAAGGTGAAGATACTTGATGGTCCAAACAAGGGTAGGATAATTACAAGAAACGTCATAGGTCCTGTTAGAGTGGGAGATGTGCTGATGATTAAGGAGACAGCAAGAGAGGCGAGGAAGTTGGTTGTGAGGTGATTCAAATGGAGGTTAGATACTGTTCATTTTGCGGTTACGAAATTGAGCCGGGAACAGGTAAAATGGTCGTGAGAAAGGATGGAAAGATACTCTATTTCTGCTCTCGTAAATGTGAGAAAAACATGCTCGAATTAAAGAGAAATCCAAGAAAGCTCAAATGGACAAAGTTTTACGTTAAAGGTGGACAATAAAAAAATAATATCAAATTTATATTTTAAATATAATCTTAAATATTAGAAT
>Ga0190313_1000265_pt1 | contig 33017 bp, 34 predicted proteins | sample 4870071011_MG_FD_169989 | JGI IMG/M metagenome (GOLD analysis project Ga0190313, IMG submission 169989) | Hydrothermal vent sediment bacterial communities from Southern Trench, Guaymas Basin, Mexico - 4870-07-10-11_MG | ecosystem: Environmental > Aquatic > Marine > Hydrothermal vents > Sediment ... | reverse complement strand
TCTTATTCGATATGTGCAGTGTGAAGCATGTTCTATTTCCATGGCTATAGAACATGCCAAAGTATATTGTTATCTGCCTATGCTGTCCCAGCCGCAGCAAGCTGCGGGGTATATTAATTAAATCAAGTGCCTTCTTCTGGCTGGCCCTTGCCGCAGGGTGCTTAACCTTGATGAAGACGAATAAGGATATGTTTATCAGAACCCAGACGACCCATGCTATGAAGTGCCAGTCCGGGTTCTCAAGAGAGAACGGATTGGAAATCACGGTGGTAAATGAGTGGGATATTAAAGGATAATCACCCGAAGAAATCCTCCTCTTCCTCCCTGACCTTTTCGGGACTGCCTGCCCCGGCATATGCTTCCAAGGGTTCCCTGTTCAATATGAGGAACTGCTCTCCCCAGTTGAACTTCGACATCACAATCTCCGCCTGCTCCCGGAATCCGAGGATATAGAGCGCTCCCGCTATGGCCTCTGCGGTGCTGAGCCTGTAGGGTTTCCCGTAGTTTATCGGGTTTGCCGCAAGTAGTATGGGAAGCCTTCTGGAAACGAGTTTTTTCACCTGAAAATGTGACCTGTCTTCACGGTTCCATGAGGAATCGACGGCTGAAATACCCCGTGAAAGGACAGTGTCACGGTCCCCTTTCCACAGAACATCATCGGCAAAGGGATTCAGAAAGAGCGAACCAGGGGGTAGTTTATAAGGTCTGTCAACCTCCCTTGCAAGGCCGAAACGAGCAAGCTTCCTGCCCGTGGATTTCCGGGGGTCGTCCTCTTTCGCTTGGAATATGGTGATTCGGACATTAGAAGTCGAATATTGTCTTCTGTCCACCTTTCCTCTCCTCCGGTTCTTCGAGGCTTATCGCTCCGTACTCTCCACCTCCTCCCGGGATAAGTCGGATCTTTCCTGTTCTAAACATCTCTATGGCCTCCCCGACCTCGGGGCTTGCCGCCTTTTTCACATCATCCAGCGCTGCGTCCACGAGGACATTGACCTCATTACCGAATATACCGATGAGATGCTCCCATTCCCTCTGCACCTTCTTCGTCAGCGGCGAAGATGTTTCGAAGGCCATTGAGATTATCTCTGCCAGTGGAATCAGTCGGATGTAGGGCGGCCTGTGCTCCGGGTGTTCCGGCTCTTTGAGGTCGGCCAGTTCCTCCACCCTGTCCTTAACGCCCTTCTTTATCCGACCCCCGCAGAACGGGCATTTCCACCTGTGGCCCTTAGCTTCTTCAAGCGTGAAATGATGATAGCATGAACTGCATGCCGTTTCATTGTACTTTCCCTCTTCGGGAGGCATGCCCACATTTAGCACGGGCTTCCTTCCCTTCCGGCGGAGTATTGCCATTCTCAGTTCCTCGAAGGTCGCATCCTCCATCTCGAACCTGTTGAACTCACGGGCCAGCCTGAAAGGATACGGAGAATGGGCATCAGAGTTGGTAAGGAATGTCAGGCGGTGAAGCTCGGATATACGGTCGGCATAGCCAGAATCCGCACTCAGCCCCAGTTCAAGGAATGAGATGTAATCCGCCATATCTCCGTAGCAGTCCTTCAATGAATCGTGGGCCTTGTACATGGATGTCCAGGGAGTAAAGGCATGGGCCGGGCCGATGAGCGCATCCACATCCCTCGCTATCTCGGCTATGTCCCAGCCCTCCATGAAGACATGGGGCCTTCCGTCATCGTTTATGTTGTTGGATTTGAACTTCAATCTCTCATACATGTCCTCCGCCGCGCTCACCGACGGGAATATGATGACATGATGCACCCTGTGGGTGTCTTCGACCTCTGTGCTAAGAACGAACCTCATGCCGTTCAGTTCGAAGGTACCTTCATCCACATTCTCCATCTCCTTTATCTCGGAGAGCCACTTCGGGTTAAGGCAGTCTCCCGTTCCAAGAAGCTCTATTCCCTTCTTCTTCGAGTGAATGGACAGTGCTTCAAGGGTCATGCTGTCACTGACTCCGCTGGAAAAACGGCTGTGTATGTGCAGGTCCGCGTTGATGTGCATGGTGACGGAAGGGCATCACGGTTAAATCTTTTTCCGGGCAACTCACCGCAAATTGAATAAGTAACGCGGATATGGCGATGTGTGAAGAGCATAATCCTGCTTTCGGGTGACGAACCGGTACTTGTCGAAGGAGAGCTGAAAGGTTCTGTTGTCGGAGAGTCCGCCGAGATACTTGAGAGACAGGGTAGGATCGCACTCATATCCGAAAGAGAACAGGGCTTGGTTTTCAACAGGATGGGATACGCGCGTATGTGGTCGAAGTATCTCGCATCTGGCAGTCTCGACGATGTGGTTTCAAGCCTTTCCTCCTTTGAACTTCCGGAGGGGAGATATGCGGTGAGGGCAACCCGCTACGGAGAATTTTCCGGAAGAACTCTCGATGTGGAAAATTCCGTGGGATACGTCATCGGAAAGAAAAGGAAGATAGACCTTACGAATCCGGAGGTCATCGTGGACATATATCTCGGAGAAAAGGTATATGCCGGAATAAGAATGAGAGATACGAGGGGCATTCCCGAAAGGCAGCCGACGAAGAGGCCTTTCTTTTCTCCGGTCACACTTCATCCGAAAATGGCCAGAGCACTCATCAACCTCACCGGCATAGAGCGCGGACGGAGGATACTGGACCCTTTCTCAGGCACCGGTGCGATACTCGTTGAAGCGGGCCTTATGGGACTGCATCCCATCGGCACGGATCTGGACCCTGATATGGTCGAAGGTGCGAGAAGAAACATGAGGCATTACGGTATCAAGGGAGAGGTCTCTTTGATGGATATAGACGGAATAAGGGATCTCGAAGGAATAGATGCGATAAGCACGGACCCACCGTACGGAAGGTCATCCACCACGAACAAAGAGCCTGTTGAGACCCTTTACAAGAGGGCATTCGAGGCCTCCGCCGATGTTCTCCGCAGGGGAAAAAGGATGTCCGTCATACTGCCGTCAGAGGATTACATAGAGCTGGCCGATGCTTTCCGAATTCTCGAAGTCTATCCGGTCAAGGTGCACCGCTCGCTCACACGTTATTTCTATGCGCTGGAGCGCTCCTGAACCACCGTTATCGAGAGATATGCGGATTGGACGGAACCATCCGGGGACGAGAGTATCGCAACTACGGCATAGCTGCCGTTCGCGGTATTTTCCGGTATGGCGATTGAGAACCGGATTCTCGCGCTTTCATAGGGATTCAGCTCCACATAATGTGAGCTGGCGTTTCCCGAGCCCATGATTATCTCCCATCCGGGAGGGGCCGCTACGGAGAAGGTGAGTTCCTGGGATTCATTGGAAAGGCTGACCATATCCGCCGTATAGTTCACAACCTCTCCGGGCACCGCAGAAACGCTTTGAGGAAGCACCATCATGGAGAAGGACAGGTTTCCGGGTATCAGAACATTCAGGTTGAGATTCTCCCATACACCGGCAAAGGAAGCCGTAATCGAAACACCATAGATGAACGGGGTCGCATTGTCCGGTATCTGGAGTACAAGAGTATAGTTTCGAGCCTCACCAATGTACAATTCTTCATTGAAAGCCACTCCATTGGATTTTGTGCTTCCATATTGGAATACCGTAGCGTTCCAGTTTTCGGGAGCTGATACGAATATGCTCAGATTCTCCAGACCCTCTCCCGTGTTTTTAACCGTGAAATTGAAGTCTATCTCGGAACCCGGCTCGACCGTGAAGTTCATTTCCGCTCCTTCATCCATTGGGGTCAGAGAGATACCTACGGAGGGAGTATACACATCCATCGGGACAGAAACGAAGGATATGGCAAGCATCACTGCGGCCAGCAATGCCAGTCCCTTCCTTTTTCTGTCGAGAGGGGTTATATCGTTGAGCGGAGGTCCGTGCCTCAGTCCGAGGAAGAATATCAGACTGCCGAAGATTATCCATCCCCAGTATCCTGTGAATATACCTATTAGAAAAAGGACTATTAGTGAGCCATAGCTTGCATAGGTGGCTTTATCACCCAGAGCGGCTCTGGCAATGTGCCCTCCGTCAAGTTGTCCCGCAGGGAACAGGTTTATCGCCGTGACTATGAATCCGACCCATCCTGCGAAAGCAGTGGGATGCATGAACGCTCCGGAGGGTATGAAAAGTGTGAGGAATTGATATATGAGAGGAACCTCTATTATCATATAGGTCGTGCCTGCATTCATCACGGTATCCGCAGGCGGGTTCAGTCCACCGAGGAACATGCCTATGATTGTGACGGGAACAGCCACTATGAAGCCTGCTATCGGTCCGGCGATACCTATGTCGAGAAGGCTTTTTTTATCGGGTATGGGCTCTCTGAGGCTTATGAATGCCCCCATTGTCCCGAGTGGAGGCATGAAAGGCATGAAGAAAGGAAGAGAAGCGCGCACATTCCTCTTCTTCGCCATGAAGTAATGCCCCATTTCATGGGTCCCCAGTATGAGGAGGAGAGGGAACGCAAAGTAAAGTATCCCGTTGGATATGTTGGAAAGCGAGTATATGTCATCGGCAGACCCCGTATATGATGCCCAGTGGATTATTCCTGCAAAGGTTGTGCTCAACATGGTGAGCAGGAGCATCACGAGATTCACATAGATGCTTCTACCTTTTTTTCGGTCAAACGGAGTTATGTAGAGCAGATATTCTCCTTTTGAGCGCTTCAGTATGGGGATGTAACCTTTCTCGCGCAGTCCGATCCTCAGTTCATCGAACTTCTTCTCCAATGAATCTTCATCTATCTCGCAGAAGAATACGACCGAGTCACCCTCTATCATCGTGGAATAGACCGGAAAATAACCGGTAACGGTAGAGCGGAGCGAATTGACATCTTCCTCCGACAGATAGAGAGAACCACGGGGCATCATTCTTTCCTCAACTCTTTTCGCCTTTATAATGCTTTTCAATCCATTTCGCAGCATCAAGTAGGTCGGATGCCACATATTCAGCCTTGCTTTCCGTACCCTTTCCAGCGATCCTTATGGCTTTCAATCCGGAAGATAGCGCTCCTTCGACATCTCTCATCTCGGAATCCCCTATATGGAAAACGAGATCCGCCTTCCCCGCCTTTTTCATGGCAAGTTCGAATGTCAGGGGGTTGGGTTTTCCGAATCCAGCCTCTTCCGAGGAGATTATGCTGTCAAAATAATCGTGCACACCCAAGGCTCTAAGCATTCTGTGCAGGTATTCCGTATCCGCATCCGATATAACGCCCAGATGATCAGCGAGATCTCTGAGCCTTTCAATACCCTCTTTGGCATGGAGGGATAATCCCGCCTTATCCAGCTGTGCATCCACATATGTTTTCTCCACCCAAGCTATCTCTTCATCCGACATTTTTCTCATCTTTTCGGTGAGAATCATGAACACGGCATCTGCAGTTATGTATCTAAATGGTATATATCTGATGTGTCTGTTATCCGCATCATGCTGCCGTATCTTGGATATCATGTCCCAGATCTCTTCCGGGCTTTCGGTAAGTGAGAACTTTTTTTTCACCCTTCTTGCCAGTTCCACCATACCTTCCATATCTTTTTCAGGGTCGCTTATGGTCCCCACAAGGTCCAGAAAAATCACTGTTTTCGTTTTATCAGCTCTCCGAGTCTCTCCATGCGGTCTTTCAGCTCCGGCTCTTTTTCGACTTTCAATATAAGGAGCATTATCAGGGTGTTTATGAATGTCCTCTGGTCAATGTGAATATCGCTGTTTTCCAGAGCTTTCCAGTCGTCCGATATAAGAAAGTCAAGTTCCTTTGAGAATGTGTACATCTCTCTTGAGACCACTCTCCGGCTTTCCATCGTATACCCCATCTGTTCAAGCACATCTATGACCTTCTTAATGGTCTCTCGCTTGTAGTAGATTATCGGGCTCGGATGTTTTTCGTCTATTTCGGGGACTATCAGATAGGTCTGTGCAACCCTTCCGTAAACGACCTCCGGTATGTGGTGCACCTTTCTTTCTCCAACGGGGCGCACGAGGTCGTGTGCCTCTAATTTTTTTATGTGGCGGTAAATCGTGGATTGGTCCTTGTTAATCAATTCGGCGAGTTGAGATATGCTAAGGTCGTTGATTCTCAAAAGTGCCAGTATACTTCTTCTTGTGGATTCCGTGATTATTTTTATGACTTCCGGGTCCGTAACCACAACGACATCCTTCTTTTCCATGATATCGAGACATGCTTTTTACTATTTGTACCTTTGCACAATTATGCATAAATATGGGCACTTCGCATAATCGCATAAATATGAGGAAAAACACAAGAAAAAAGACCAGTGCGCAAAGCTGTCACGAAAATCTTATATATTGAGAATGAAAAGCATGCTCATGCAACCTTCGGATACTGAATTTTCAAAGATGGTGGTGCATGCCGAAAGGGCTCTTCTAACGGTTCTAGATCCAAAGAAGAACGAAAGGGTCAGTGTTATTACTGACCAGGAGTGCGAGGATGTTGCACTGGCATTCAAAGAAGCCTGTCAGCGTCTGGGGCTTTCATCAGAGCTTGTACATCTAGGCAACCGGAGCAAGGGTCATTTTAGGGATATCTCTCCCGAAGTGGAAAGAGATCTAAACCACTCGGACATATATATAAATACATTTGTTTCATATGCGGACGAGACTCCGTTCAGGATAAAACTTCTTGACCTCGAGATGAAAAAAGGGGCAAGGATCGCACATGCACCGGGAATAGATAAGAAAATGCTTCTTGAAGGAGCACTTACCGCGGATTTCGAGAGTATGTGGGATACCGCAAAAGATCTCATGGATGCCATGGCGGATGCGGTGGAGGTCCATATAACCACCGAGGCCGGCACGGATGTGAGGTTGAAGGTAGCGAACCGTCAGTTCCAGACAGACATAAAGATAAAGAAGAATGAGCTCGGGAATCTCCCTGCCGGAGAGATATGGTGCGCTCCGCTTGAAGATGGTGCCGATGGCATCGTGATCGTCGACGGGACAATAGGTGATTTCGGATTTCCGCCTTCTCCGGTGAAGATATGGATAAAAAACGGGAAAGTGGCGGATGTAGAATGCGACGACAGAGAATTCACTGAGAAACTCAAAGAAGTACTTCATGCCGATGAGATGTCTGATGTAATAGGCGAGCTAGGTATAGGCCTTAACAAGGGTGCCAAGCTTATAGGAAATATGCTGGTCGATGAGAAAGCGGCAGGAACGATACACATAGCATTCGGAAACAATATCGATTTCTACGGAGGAAAGAACGATTCCTCGATGCATAGGGATTTCCTTGTCCGAAACCCGGATATGACCATAACATATTCCGACGGAAGCCGGAAAAAGATAATGGAGAAGGGAAGTCTCCTGCTATAAGCTTTTAAACCCGTTATCTTTTCATATTTTATGGTCCGAAAGGTTGATTATCATAAGATACTTGAACATTATCGTCTGGATGACCCTCTTGTAAAGCAGTATTTTGAGAAGGTCTCTTTCGAGGATGCCGAATATGATAGGATTCCTCAGGATTACATCAATGACTGTGCTCTCGCTCTGGGTATGGAGTATGTATTGAGAAAGAGATTGAAGGAAAAGACATTCATAGTCGTCAACGCCGGAGCTCCGCATCTGCCTCTTATGGGGTGCCTTTTGAAGAGAAGGAATTATCTTCCTCATTTCTACATACGGGGGAGCGCTCCCTCGTGTACCACAAGTTTTTTGAAGTTCTCGACCGCATATTCCGAGATAGAGCTCAAAGAACCTCTGCCGGCCATACTCTTCGACGCACATGCGGAGTTCAACAAGGAGAAAGTCCTTCCAACGGTCAAAAGATTGAAGAATCTCGGAATCGAACGGTGTTTGATACTCGTGGAATATAATTTCGAGCCTCTGAACCACAGTTATGCAGAGCATCCGGAGTTCGAAAACATCGCGAGAGAATACGAGAGGGCGGGGATAGAGACCGAAATAGTTGAAATAGACCCGCGGCCCAGAGAAAAGGACTTTCAGAGGATAATAGATATGATGAATGAAGACAGGGATTTTACAAAATTCTTCTCGCCCCTTCTGAAAACGGAACCGGAGGAATGTATTAAAATAATGAAAATGGGTTTAAAGGAGTTCTTCGATTAGTTACTTCTTGATGGTTTTCTTCTTTACCACCTTTTTGACCACCTTTTTCTGCATCGGAGGCTTTTCTTCCGGTGGTTGCTTCGCAGGTTCTTCGGGCTTCTTTTTCTCGGAACCTTTCTCTTTCATGCCCACTATGAGTTCCGGTGGGAGTTCCGCCGCACCACTCTCTTTCTTTTCCTCGGCAGGTGCTGCCGCTGTTGCCGCGTCCGTTTCTTTGGTCTTTGAAGAAGCCTTCTTTACCACCTTTTTGACAACCTTCTTTTTTACAGGTGCAACAGGCGCTGTGGTCTCGGGAGCAGGCGCTTCAGAGGACTTTTCTTCCTCTTCCGCCTTTTTCGGCTCTTCCGCTGCGGTCTCCTCTTCTTTTTCCTTTTCCAGTGAAGGCAGCTCTATGGTGGAGAGACTTGCAGCATCGATATCGGCCTTTTCCGTCTTCTTTTTGGTCTTTCTGAGGGGGCTTCCGCAGACATGGCAGACTATGTCGGTCTTGCTGTTTAGAGCGCCGCAGGTCGGGCATATGATACCACCGGTCTTCTTCCGCTCTTCCTCTCTCTTGAGCCAGTCTTCGAATGTAACATAGGACTTCTGGGTCTTCCACCACTGCTGGAACTTCTTCTCGCTGAATTCGTCGCCCATTTCTTTCTTGGCCTGTTTTCTGAACTTTTCGACGAATGCCTCGTACTGCTGTTTCATCTGCGACTCATAGTCTATGATCTCCTTTCCGCTGACAAGGAACTTGGCGCCGCACTTGGGGCACTCCGAGGCGTCGGCAGGTATCCATGCGCCGCATGAACTGCACTTGACGGTTTCCTTATCGAACACGGCGTTACAGTAGGGACATTTGTCCGAGCCCGCAGGTATCATCCTTCCGCAGTTTCCGCACTCGACATATTTTCCGGCATAATGGCTCTTAAGCCAGTACAGACTTCCGCCGACCAATGCAAGAGCGACTATGACCACTATGAGTATTATGAGCCACCACATGTTCGATTCCTGAACCTGTCTCTCGACGGTGAAGTGCACATCGCTCTGCTGTATCTGCATGGTTTCACCGTTCGGAGTCTCTCCGGTTATCCGGATCATATATGTTCCGGGAGATCCAGGCGTGTTCACACTTGCCTCGAAGTTATTTCTGTTTGCAATCCATCTCGCATCCACAGGAGAACTCGATTCACCCGTTTCAACATCCACTATGGCAACATGCAGAGGTATGTCCGTTACCGGCTGACCGTCCGTATCATCGATCAACTGCCCCGTTACTCTTATGCTCTGGACATCATCCATATTTATTGCATTCAGTCCGTCCGGGGTCCACAGATCCACCCTTATCCGCATCTGAAGGATCTCAAGGGTTTTGTTCAGTACATTGTTCGATTCATCGGATTCATCCACGACATTTCCGGAATCAATCACCGCGTGTATGTTGGCGGTTCCGGGGTTCAAGGTGAATCCTTTCACAGTATATATGTAACTCACGAGAGAGCCTTCGTCAAGGAGTTCCACGCTATCGTTTTCAAAGCTTATATTCGCTATGAGATTGCTCCAATCGCCGACCATCGGCATGCCGTTGAACAGAGACAGAGTGAAATTATTGACGCGAGAATCCGAAAGAAGACCGCCTGTATTGGCTATTGTGACATTTATCTCAAAGTCCCTGCATTCGGAGGTGCTGTTTATCTCCTCGGAATTTTTCAGAAACTGAATGGAGGTCACGGTAAGGTCCGGCCTCGGAAGGACCGTAAGAGATGTCGAAGCCAGATTGTCCGCCAGATTTCCTTCCGGTGGAGTGGTATCTGCCACAAGCATAACATAGATGCTGTGCTCACCCACGCCCTCTGTGGTCCAGTCTATGCTTGCCGTGCTTTTCCATCCCTGACCCGGGTCAGTGTAGGCCCGATATCCTATCTGGACACCGCCGTTGTCCGGGTCTCCATCATAGAAATAGACCGAAAGTGTGCCTGTACCGGCCGAACCCGTGTTTATGATGTCCGCAGTTATGGTGACCGCATGATTTTCAACCACACTGGAAGAGCCTATGCCACCGATTATTGATATGTCAGTTATGGAGAACTCGGGCCTCGGGCCGATATACATGGTTTGGGATGCGGCATTGTTCGTTTCATTGTACTCCGGTATCGAGTTCGCCGAATCCACCTTCACACTTATGGTATAGTAACCGCTTCCCGTTGTATTGTATACGACGGAGACCGTTGTCGCATCTCCGGCATTTATTCCGTCAACATCCACATAATAGGGAATGTTGTTTATTCTGAAAAGGACCACGAAGGAAGTATTGATATCCCTTTCACCGGTATTGTGTATCACTGCTGATATCGTAATATCCTCTCTCGTCATGGGATTCGTCGGAGTCCACGATATGTCGTTCGCGCTTATGGAAAGGTCGTATGCCAGCTGGACATCCACCGGCCCCCCCGTCGCATCGTTATTGTCTGTAACGGTTTCAAGAGGCTCACCGGTGGCATTTATAAACGAAATATGTACGGATATCATGTGGTCTCCTGCCGGAGCGCTCGGTACCCATATTACAGAGAGGTTGATACTGGCTCCGGGAAGTATCATTCCGCTGTATGTTGCGGTACCTATGGTCGCGCCTGTCGTATCGTCGGTGAATACAGCCGCCGTCGTTCCGTTTGCGTATGCCTCTCCGATGTTCTCAACAACGGCCGTCAGAGTGGCATTGAATGTCTCTATCGCCGTTTCAGGGACACTGAGTTCGGAAACAATTAGGTCCGGGGTGGGAGATACATTTAGGTCGTACAGAGCACTATTGTTGTTTTCAAAGACTTCACTGATGTCATTGGTAGAATCCACAAATACGGTTATGACATAATCTCCGGATGTATTGAGGTAAAAATCAGTTGAGACGCTTTCCGTCCCTCCGGGCAGCATGGCACTGATATATTCCTTTGATATGAGATTTCTTCCCACATCCACTATCCGGACTTCCAGCTGTTCTCCGCTGGCATCTCCTTTCTGGGCACTTATGTATATCCATTTTCCGGTGACATCGAAGGTCCTGTTTCCGGTTCCACTGACCGACCAAGAGCTGTCATCCACCCCTATGGTGCCGGTCCATGTTCCGGGATATATGATCATTATCCGTCTTGTATTTTCATCGGAGAAAGTATAACTTGTCTGTGCTATACCGTATGCGGCACTGGTGGATGCGGAAGCGGAAATCACGGGCTCTCCTTGATAGATACTTACATAGAAACCCCCGATACTTTCATTCCCGCTGTTGTGGACCAGTGCACTGACGGTTATCTTTTCGTGTGTATATGGATTTGCCGGATTGACGCTTATGTCTAATGCGGATATAGAGAGGTCAACGTATTTTTTGACATATATGCTTCCGTCCATCGCATTGTTGTCCGTCAGAGTTTCTGGCGGATTCGAAGCGGACGGAGTGAACGAAACATCAACATGGAGGTCGTGGTATGCATCGGCGGGTCTCTTTGCATTCCATACGATGGAGAACACATTGCTTTCACCCGGCGTCATATTGAGGTTCTGCGTATCGCTACCGATATTCGTCGTTCCGTCATAGAAAGTGGTGACAAAAGTACCGTTCGCATATGTATCTCCGATATTTTCAACTGTCGCATTTATTACCGTATCAAAACCTTCTATCGCATCGGATGCGCCTATTGCGGTTATCGTGAGGTCGGGCACGGGGTCGGTGTTGAGTGTGTTGTATGCGAGATTATTGCTCGGAACATCATCGTTTATTCCCGAGGGTGCATCGACCTGTACCGATACATTGTAATCTCCGGGCACGGAAGTGGAGTATAAAACGGTCACATCCGCAGAGGCACCGGACAGCAGGCCGTTTATGATACTGCTTCCGATATCAACGCCATTGACGGAAAAATAAACGGATATATCTCCGGATATGTTGCCTACACCTATATTGGAAACGGTCGCATGTATCGTGAGATTCGTATCCGTGTATGTGCCCCCATATGTCGTGTTCTCCCACCAGATTGTAGTGGGATCTATCGAAAGGTCATAGAGTGCGTTGACATGGAGAACGAAGCTAACATTATTGTTGCTCCGGTTGCCATCCAGTATGGTCCTGTTGTAGTCCACGGCGATGGTTATGTTGTGGTCCCCGCAGTCTCCGAAGGCGGTCTGCCAGTTGAGGGTTACCGATGCTGTTCCACCGTTCCTCTCCACCATGGTGTCCACTTTCTGAATGTCCGCACTTGATCCGTCCACAAGAAGCTCAACCCAGAAGGGGTTTGTGATGTTTATCCCGCCGGTGTTGTGTATCGTAACATCGAACGATGCGAGGTCATCCCTTACCACCGGGCTCGGACTGACGCTTATGTCCGAAAGTGATATGTTCAGGTCTCTCGGGGGATAGCTCCACGAAAATGTGAAATTGGATGTGAACGAGTTGTCGGTCGCAGTTATGTTCGGATATGGTCTGAAGGAGATATGTTGGGTAGTATTTGTTCCATGTATGCTTTCGTGGGCCGTCATAAGATAGTTTCCTACGAACTGTCCGTTGAGGTCATCCGCGGTGATATATGTCTTCAACAAGGGAAGCATGAGAGTCCCATTGGCATCCGTGGTGTTGTAATTGTTCACATCAATGGTCCTTAGAGATGTGCGATTCAGATAATCCAGTATAGGTTCTCCGTTGTGGAGGGTGTTGTTCTCCGCTATCCAATCCTTCCATGTATCATTCGTTGTAAAGAACTCGCTCTTCACATTACAATAAGGTACTGCGGTCGGGTCCGTGGCGTTGCCGTCGTATGTGGAAACATCCGCCCAAGCATAGAGATATATTGTGGTGGCAGGGTCTGCGAAAAAGACGAAGTCATCGTGTATGCCATTGGTCTCCTCTTCATTGACCGTAACATTGTAGAACCTTATGTCCGCCCCGTTCGAAGCGAACAGGTAGTCCTTCAATCCGTCGCTGGCACTGCTGTTCCTCTGTCTGAAATCAAGGTCAAGGTATGTGTTTATCGCATGGAAGTCTCCGCCACTTACGGATATGTTGTATGTTCTGATGATATTCGCAGTGATCCATATGCGGTCGAAGGGCATATCTCCGCTATCTCCGTTGTGTATGAATGATACATCCATGTTCAGAATGTCGCCCACGGTTCTGAAAGAATCCATGGGAATCGGCCATGTCTGGTCTATAAATGGTATGGAATTGGGAGTGATACCCGTATCTTCCAGACTGGAACCGTCTTTTCCGGCATAGATAGAGTCTGTTCCGTTATATGATGAATTCCCATCCCATGTAACATGAAGTATGGGATTGAAGATATATGTGCTGTCCGAAGCCCAAGATGGCAGACCGTCCGCAAAGGAGTCGATGTACATCCTCTCTCCGGGTTTAACGGAATATACGCTGTCGTCATCCGCCGAAAGATTAGCTACGTTCTGTCCGGCGGTAGTATCCAGTGCACCAATAGTGGAAGGCGTGAGTGAAACTTCAAAAGGGCTTGAAAAATCATATTCATAGTAATCCATCACCTTTGAGTCCGCAAAGACGACATGGCTGTTCGTGAATCTCATGACAGGACAGTCATCGTTATCGTCTTTATCGGCGATATATGGAGAGCTTATGTCTTTCAGGCCTTCAAAAGTCGTATCATTGGCATAGAATACCCCGTTATCTACGGTCAGAGTGCCGGGATATTCAACTATAGAGTTTGAGAGAAGCGCCTTTCCTTGTATGGTCAGGGGAAGTTTGAGATACGGGTTTATCGTTGCCCAGTCAACCGTCCTGAAAGTGGAGTTTTCAAGTATGAATGTCCCACCGGCTTCCACCGTCATCTGATAGTGGTGGTCGTCCGAGGGGTCCGAGGGGTCATTACCATCATCCTGAAGGAAATAAAGTGTGGCATTTCTAACGATAAAAATACCTCCGGCCTGAACAGTTATGTTCCCATCCTGCCCGTACATCCCTTTCTGTCCGGTTATCGGGTCGATCGTATTTTCATCTATGATAAATGGGCTGTGAGCGGGATCAATTATCAGAGGAATTCCATCTGCCGTTATGCCGGGATTTTCAACATTTGTCGCCGTCCTGCCCTCCAGAACGAAGAACGGAGTTGCCAGCATCATCATGACAATCATCACGCTAAGCGCTCTTCTTATCTTGCTGTTCATGTTCATTACTCACACCTCAGAGTAGAGAATTGTAAGTTGAAAGGGCATGCAGTATATATTGTTTTTCATTTCTAAGAGATTCAGTCACTCAAAAACTTTATAAACGGAAGGGATTTAGGTGGCAAATCCAAGGAGATACACATGAAATACACCAGATTTGAAAAGGCAAGGATAATAGGGGCGCGTGCCCTCCAGATATCTATGGGCGCACCGATACTGATAGCCGTGCCAGAAGACCTGTTGGATCCTGTCAAGCTTGCGATGCTGGAGTATGAGAAGGGAAAAGTCCCGATAACGGTCTTAAGAGAGAACAATTGAGCGGAGGAAATTAAATGTCAGAAGATAAGAATGATATGCTTGTACCCGAGAACGATTATCTGACCGCGGGGGTTCACATAGGTACCAAACAGAAGAGCGAGGATATGCGGAAGTTCGCTTTCAAGGTGAGGAACGACGGCCTGTGGGTTCTCAATGTGGAGGAGACCGACAGAAGGATAAGGATGGCGGCAAAGTTTCTTGCGGGATTCGACCCGGAAAGGATACTGGTCGTTGCCGCAAGGCAGTATGGCCAGAAGCCGGCGAGAAAGTTCGCGGAGATGACCGGGGCTAAGGTCATACCCGGGAGGCTTACACCTGGAATACTGACGAACCCCTCAATATCGGATTATATGGAGCCCGATGTGCTCATTGTAACCGACCCTGCCGCAGACAAACAGGCCCTCAAAGAGGCGGTGAAGGTAGGAATTCCCATAGTCGGACTGTGTGATGCCAATAACGAGACAAAATATGTCGATCTGGTAATCCCGACCAACAACAAAGGAAGGGGCGCTCTCGCGCTGGTATATATGCTTCTCACAAGAGAGTTCCTGAAAGCAAAGGGAGATATAACGACGGACAGCGATTTCCCTCTGACAAGAGAGGATTTCGAGGCCCCTCTTTAATCAATTCTTCTTCAACCCCTTTAAACACCCAGTTTTTCCTTTATATTCCTGTAAAAGTCCTGTCCGAACCGTATGAATCTTGCCCGTTTCTCCGATATGGATATCGTAAGCGTATCATGCGGTGTCATCTTATTGGTCTGTTGTCCGTCTATCACCACAACGCAGTTCTTCCTCGGTTCGGTCAGCTTTATCTCTATGACGCTTTCCGAGGATGTGACGAGCGCTCTGGCAGAGAGCTTGAAAGGAGCTATCGGAACTATCACGAAGGCATCAAGTCCGGGAAAAAGAATGGGCGAGCCAACGCTCATGGCATAACATGTCGAACCGGTTGGGGTTGCCACTATCATCCCGTCCGCCCTCATGCTGTCCACCAGCTCTCCGTCTATGAACAACTGGAAGTCTCTTATCTTTGCTATCTGAGAGGTATGTATGACAACCTCGTTGGTGGCATCGGCCAGCCTTTCTCCATTGAGTTCCAGCATCAACTTTATGCGCTCGTCGATTATGTACTCTCCTCGAAGAACCCGCTCCAGAGCGAATATCATTTCGTCCTGAGTGACCGTGGTAAGGAAACCGAGGGACCCGGCATTTACGGAAAACACCGGGGCATCGTTCTTTTGGAGCGCTCTCAGAACGGTCCCGTCTCCTCCGATGGCTATTATGACATGGACATCCATATCTTCCAGTTTTGCGGGTTCTCCCCCTATCTTTTTTGAGAGAGGCACTTCCACAAGAACCTGTTCTCCTTTCTCTTCGAGGAAATTGAGGGCTTCATGGGCCAATTCCACGCCTTCTTTGACGTTCGCCCGCGTCGTTATTCCGAATCTCAATATATCACCTTCAGAAGCCTTTCATCCCCTATGGCGAGGACCGAGGTCCTTTCTCGAACATCCAATTCCATATCAAGCATAATAAGCTTTCTGTTCAGAACTCTGCCACCGGATTCCCTGAGTATGAGGGTTGCAGCGGCTATATCCACCACTCTGAGGCCTCCCATGGGCGCATCGGAGAAATAGCAGTACATATCGGATGCTCCGGATGCCACCATGCACATCTCCAGTGCAGCGGAGCCCATCGAGCGTATCCTCCCGCATTTGGAAGCCAGTCTCAGTGAGAGTTCGGAGGCGGATTTTCCCAAAAATACGGAGAAGACCGGGTTGTGCTGGTCGAAATCCCTCACCCGTATCTTTTCACCGTTCATGAAGGCCCCCTCCCCTCTGACCGCAGTATATTCATCCCCGCTGACAAGGTTCCTGACAAGGGCCCACCGAACATCTTTCATGGCCCCGTCGGTCACGGCCAGTGAGACAGAGTAGAACGGTATCCCGTGCAGTGCATTGTAGGTGCCGTCAAGAGGGTCGACTATGAGCGTCAGGTCTCTGCCGTTGTCGATGAAACCCGCTTCTTCACTCACAACATTCATCGGTCTGCCGTGGGAATCAAGCACGGATAGAACGGCTCTTTCGGCTATGCGGTCGACACCGTTGGTCGCGGTACCGTCCGCCCCTTCTCCGAGATTCTCCTTCCATATTTCACGGTCCGAGTACTTCAACGCATTTTCAACGGCATCCGCCATCTCACGAAGGATTTCGAGCATGGAATGACATCTCTCCCATGTAGTTATATCTTTCCACGAAAAGATGAAAACGAAATAAGGGGTTTACTGTCCTCTGGGCTCTCTTGCCTTCATCCGAAGATCAGTGCTTCCGCACTTCCTGCACTTCTTTGCCTTTGGTGGGTTGGTGGCATTGCAGCGCATACAGACCTTTTTGTTGAGCAGCCTTGCATCCGCCTCAGGAAATTTTCCCATGATAACACCTCACTGGAATACCTCATCGTATTTTCCTTCGTCTATCTCTTTCATAACGGCCCGGGGGTCCTTGCCTTCTACCGTTATCCCCATGGAATCGCAGGTTCCGACGACCTCTTTGGACTTGGCCTTCCAGTTCTTTCCAAGAAGTGAATCCTGCTTCATCTCCGCTATCTTTCTTACTTGCTGCATGCTGAGATTTCCGACATTGCTCCTTCCGGTCTCTCCGGAACCCTTTGCCAGCCCCAGTTCTTTCTTTATCAGAGCGCTCGTCGGGGGTGTTCCCACACTTATCTCGAAGCTCTTTGTGTTGGGGTCCACGACCACTTTTACAGGGACCTTCATTCCCTTGAACGCTTTCGTCTTATCGTTTATGACCTTAATCACTTCCATTATGTTGACTCCCAGAGGGCCGAGTGCCGGGCCCAGCGGTGGGCCTGCATTCGCTTTTCCCCCGTCAACAAGTGCCTCTATAACTTCTGCCATTATGATTCCTCCTTTTCATCTTTCTGTATGACTCTCACATCTTCTCCTCTTACGGTTATCGGTATTGGCACCATGGCTTCGAACAGCTCCACGGTGACAGTTTCTTTGCCTTCATCTACCTGTTTTATTCTGGCTTTCTCGCCCTTGAATGGTCCGCTCACAAGCTCCACGATGTCGCCTTCCACCATTCCGGAAACAGCTATCTTCGGTGCAAGATAGTGCTCTATGTCCTCGAAAGCGAGCTCTCCCTTGACCATGCCCCTTGCTCTTCTTATCCCTCGAACGACATCCTGAAGTCTCTCCGGGTTCATAGCCTCGACGAATATGTATCCTCTGAGTGAAACGGGACACAGCACCGAAAGAACACCTATATTGGTCTTTTTTGCCCTCGATTCTATGGAATCGGCGACATTCTTTTCATAGCCTATCTGGGTCTTTACGGCCAGTATTGTCTGGACAGCTACGACGGTTATGGTTTCAGCCTCTGTTTTTAGCGGGTCGTTCCTTGACCTTGCGGTGAGGAGTATCACACATTGTTCTCCGTATTTCAGGTCTCCCTGAGCCTTAACGGATAAAGATATGTTCTTACTTTCTCCCGGCTTGAGACGCATGGCCGCCTTATAGAGCCCGTCCTCGTCCTGAGAGAAAGAAACATCCTCACTGTTCACAGGGTCTATCCTCCACTCGGAAAGGGATTTTTCGTCCAGTGTTTCGATCCTCGCCCTGAACGAGACCTCGATGTCATCCTCTTTGAGGCCGGTGTTTTTAATGTTTATCTCGATGTAATCCTTTTCCATCGGTTTGATCATGCGGTCACTGCCACCCACAACGAATATTCTCACGCCATGGTCTTCCCTTTTAACCTCCTCTATCTTCTTTTTGGGAGGTTCGGGTTTCTTGGCTTCTTCTTCAAAATCATCAAAAAGTCCCATATGATTACCTCAGAAGAGTGTGGGAACATACTTGAACAGGAGATATATGGTGAAGCCGAGGAAACCTATCAATAGAAGGCCAGCACCACTTATTTCCAGTATCTTCACGTATTCGTCCCTTCTCGGCTTCCTCGCCATCTTAAGTATCCTACTGTACTGCCCCCTTCCGAAGGAGCGATACTTGTTCTCAATCTTATGCTGGACTTCCCATGCTTTCTCGATTATGTCCATGTCATCACTCCGTCATCAGGATATTACATCCACGCCGAATTTCTGTTCCCTGGCTTCGCCGGGCCCGAGCATCTGTTTGGATGTCACGCCGGTTATGACCACCATAACTCTTATCTTATGTTCGAGCGTTGGATCTATGGCAGCTCCCCAGATAATCCTTGCGTCTTTGCTTATCCTGTTCTGAACCATTTCCGCAACTTTCTGGGCCTCCGAAACCGTCATATCCGGTCCGCCGGTAACATTGATAAGGGCACCTTTGCCTTGAGAGATATCCACATCTATCAGCGGGGAGTTTATCGCCTCATTCACCGCATCTTCCGCCCTATTGTCGGAATCGGATTCTCCGAGACCTATCATCGCCACTCCGGCGCCTTTCATGATGGTCCTCAGGTCGTTGAAGTCAAGATTTACGAGGCCGGGCTTGGTGATCATCTCGGTTATGCCCTTTATGGAGCGCATCAGCAGTTCGTCCGCAACCTTGAACGCATCGTTCAGGGAAAGCCTCGGAACCAATTCTATGAGCTTGTCATTCGGTATTACTATAACGGTATCCGCAATGCTCCTCAGCTTTTTGAGGCCCCATTCGGCGTTCTCCTGCCTGCTTATGCCCTCAGCTTTGAACGGATATGTGCAGACACCGATGGTGAGAGCCCCAGCCTCCTTTGCAAGATGTGCAACATATGGTGCGGAACCTGTGCCGGTGCCCCCTCCGAGGCCGCATGTAACGAACACTATATCAGCACCTGAAACTATATCTTTTAGCTTATCCTCCGCTTCTTTAGCTGCTTCCTCACCCCTCTTGGGAAGTGCGCCGGCACCGAGCCCCCTCGTACTCCTTATTCCGAGAAGGACCTTTTTCTGTGCTTTTGTCGTCAGAAGGTGCTGCGCATCCGTATTCGCAGCAACAAGGTCTGCTCCGGTTATCCCCTCCTGATATATCCTTGTCACTGTGTTTGAACCGCCGCCTCCGCAGCCGACTATAACGATCTTGGTCTTGAGGCCTTCGAGTATCTTTCTGAGTTCCTCATCCTCATCGCTGAAGCCCATTATCGGCTGTTCTTCGGGAGGTACGGATGCAAGTGCATTCCCGCTCTTTGACAGTGCCTCTTGTATTATCGATTTCATATCAAACACTCTCCTGAGGTTACATACCCCAGACTAATGGCTGGTCAGCCCTAGAATATTTTAGTAAATAAAGGTTTTGATTGAAAGGGCTCATTTCACCTTGTACGGGAGGTCTTCATCGCCGGACAGATGTTCCGCACTCAGTTCCATCTCTTCCACGGCCTCCCCTCTTTTTTCCAGTGCTCCCTCTTTCATGAGCTCCAGAGAGCTTTCCTTCTCTATGACTGGAAAATGATGCCTCTCCGAGACCTTCTTCAACTCATCATAGAGCGCTCGGACTTTGTCAGAGCCTATTGTAACATCATTTATCATCATCTTTCGCTCTCCCCCGGCATATATCTCTATTCTCATGTCTCCCTTCGGGTCCATAACCTCAACTTTTTCGATCTCGTCAAGCATCACCTCGCCGGATATGGAAGTTCCGCGCAGAAGCATCACGGAATCCTCGCTTATTCTCACAGTGGTGGGAATCGAGAGGCCGAAGGCGATGAGCGCAAAGAACCCGGCAAGTATCAGGAAAGCGATATGGGATGCACACAGCTCCCCACTGTTCGGTCCGAACATGAACAGATACAGCCAGAGAATGAAGAAAGGAACGGCTAGGATGGTCACGCCCGCAACAGCGGCCCTGTTCACATTCTCTTTGACCTCGAACACGGATATCCATTGCAGGACAGGATTTAAGGGTTTCTCATTTTATCCTATATGCAAGCTCATCCGTTTCCTTAATCTGAGCGCCATCGGCGGAAAAATGATGCGGAGCTCCTTCTTTGACCTCTTCCACCTCAAAACCGTATGTATCGGATAAAGAAAGCATCAGTTCTATGGCGAACTTGATGTCCTGTTCTTCGAAACGCCATGAGGCCAGATTGACGAGGGACCCGTTTTTCAGGTATATCGTCATGGACAGACCTCCCCTGTTGTCGCGCCCGTACTTTATCTTAGCAATGTCTTTCATTTTAAAATTTCTCACACAGAATCTTCCGAAGCAAGAGACAATGCTTTTTTCCGCAGGGTCTATCCTGATTTTCTGCGTCATTAACAGGAATACTCCCAGAGGGAGGGTCATTGCAATAACAAAGGGAAGGAAATAATAGAGGGCTTTCGTGTCCTTCATAAGAACTATAAAGAGAAGATAGAGAAAGAATATGAGAGAGATGCTTATCGCCCAGTATGCCACCACAACGGATTTCTTGAACGGTATCGCTTCGATTTCGAGCATCATACATAAATAGAAAAACGGTTATTAGTAGTTTGCCATGTCTCATTTCACTTTGTAAGGCATATCATCCTTCGAAGGCACCGCCTCACCGGAAAATCCTCCGTACTCTCCTTCTATGCTTTCTTTAACATCAAAACCGTATTTTTCGGAGTATGGGGAAATCTCATCAAAAGCGGCCTTGATATCCTCTTCCCTGAAGAGCCATGAGCCTATGGAAAAGGTCGTCCCATCCTTCTTAACGATTATCAGAGTGGCGTATCCTTTATTCGTGACTCCATACTTGACAGAGGATATCTTCCTCATCGGGAACTCACTGATCTTCCATTTTCCCACATAGTTCTTTATACTCTCTTCGGAGGTATCTATGAGTATTTTCTCCGGCAAAAGAGCCAGAGCTCCGAAAGGAACGACCAGAATGAGAAGCAGAGATGACATTGCATAGAAAGCTAGCATATTGTCTCCAACGATGACCAGTATAAAATATAGAAAACCTGTCAGGATTATCGTTGAGGTGAAAAGTACGGGCATATCCCGCCGACCGCGAGACCTATCGGAATTTATCTCAAGCACAAACCATAAATAGAAAAAACGGTATTAATAGTTTGCCCCACCTCATTTCACTTTGTAGGGCGCGTCGTCTTTATCCTCCGCAGTGGAGAAGATCCGATTTTCTCCCGTAACTTCCATTTTTTCAGGGGAAAGAGCTACGTTTTTTACTTTCTTCACTCGGCCCTTTTCCACGACATCGAAATCATGGGAATGTCCCGCGTCCTTCACCGCGGATATCAGTTTTTCCATGTCGTTCTCCGCTATTCCCGCGCTCTCTACCCTGAAAGGCGTCTTTTCCCGGGGATGGAAGGTTATGGAGGAGCCTTGTCCTTTTCTCACGATCTCCGCTTTTTCAATCTCGTCCAGCTTGAATTCCTTCAGAGCGTTCTGAGGCCCGATTATCGTCAGTTTCTCCTCGTCCATTTTTATAACTATCTTGTACTTTCTGCCGTAAAATCCCACATAGAGCGCAAATATTCCTCCTATTCCGAATATGACGGAAGCCGTGCAGTACTCGGTCTGAATTTGATACATCACAAACAATATGATACCGAAGACAATGAAGACTGTGCCCATTATAAACAGTATTGCGGCCGCCCTCTTTCCGGTCTGTACTATTTCGAGCATCATTGGGAGAATGATTTCGATATTAAGAACTTTTCTTTAAGATACGGCTCTTATTTTACCTTGTACGGCGAGGGCCCCTCGGACGCGGGCATATCTTCACTTCCTTCCACCGTGCTCCGGGGTGAAGATGCAGATGGAACGCGAGGCGTTGTGCTTTCGGTCCCGTGCTTTTCCTTCACATTGAAGCCGTACTTTTCGGATATGATGGAAAGCATCTCGAAGGCGGAGCGTATGTCTCTTTCCGTGAAGCCATCCGTGGATATCATCAGGCCCCTACCTGTCGACGGGTGTCCGAATGCACCAAGTGAGGTTCTCCCCTTGGTATCAACATCATAGATAACATCAACGATACTTCTCATGGGTATGGTACTGACCCACATCTTTTTAAGACGCAGGCCGACCCTCTCATTCTCCTCGTCTATGACGAATCTCAGAGAAACCATAGTGGCTACCCCTATGGAAAATATCAGGATGAGAATCAGACCGGATATGGCATAGAACATCTCAATCGGGCCTTCAAAAAACACAATAAAGCCATAGAGAATGGCAAGCACCACCGGAGTGGCCGCTACAATCCTGAGGGCATCCCTTTTGACATCTCTTTTGCGAGGCTCTATCTCGAACATCGGTCATAAATACAAAGCCGAGTATTAACTTTTTTTGCCCTCATTTTACCTTGTATGGAGTCTCATCTTCCGAGCTTGCAGAAGTATGAGTAGTGGCTCTTTCATCGGGCTCGAGAGCGTGACCTTTCACCTTGCCCCACGAGGTATCGCTGTTCTCGTCCACAAGAAGAAATCCGTATCTGTCGGCCACCTCCGAGAGTTCGTTTATGAGCTTCTGGATATTCTCGGGCCCGAAGTCGGATATGCGGAATTCCTTCTTCCTTCCGCCGGCATCGGTCACGGACATTTTCCTGAGACCTCCGGAAAAAACGAGTTTCCGGGTGTAGTTCAGATCGATGCTCACCCTTTCCAGCATCCCTCTATCTATGTACATCATATTCTCTATGAGAACTATGGCGCGCGCTCCTGCGAAAAGCCCGTATGCGAGATATAGGACGAAGAAGAAAACGATAAGCCCGCTGATGCAGAACAAACCTCCCGAATGTTCCGGAACTAGGTAGGACAGAACAACATTGAAAATACTCACGAACAATGAGACCAAGAAGAGGTAAACAACGCTGACCACGATTTTTCTCAGGGAAGTCTTGGTTGGAACCCTTATCTCGAACATGGTTCATAAAAATAGAAGGTATTATTAAAGGTTTTACCATCCTCTTTCCTGAAGATGGGTTTCCAGCCCGTCTATCTCAAGCCCTTTCATGGCTTCTCCGAGACCTCTGGATACCTTTGACAGAACCGCAGGGTCATCGAAATTATGCACCGCTTCGACCACTGCCCTCGCCATCTTCTCAGGGTTCTGGGACTTGAATATTCCGGAGCCCACAAAGACACCGTCCGAGCCCAACTGCATCATGAGCGCCGCATCAGCAGGTGTGGCTATGCCCCCTGCCGCAAAATTCACAACCGGAAGACGCTGCAGCTCAGCCACCTGTTTAACGAGTTCGAAGGGAGCCTGAATCTCACGGGAATATGCGAATATCTCTTCATCATCCATGTTCGCTATCTGGTGTATCTCTTTTGTTATGGCACGCTGGTGGCGAACGGCCTCTATGACATTGCCGGTTCCGGCCTCCCCCTTGGTCCTTATCATGGCAGCGCCCTCGAATATCCTGCGCAGGGCCTCACCCAGATTCCTTGCACCGCAAACGAACGGTACCGTGAACCGCTCCTTATCTATGTGATAGAACGGGTCCGCCGGAGTAAGCACCTCCGATTCATCTATCATGTCCACGCCGAGTTCCTGAAGTATCTGCGCCTCCACGAAGTGCCCTATTCTGGCCTTCGCCATGACCGGTATGGTAACCGCATCTATTATCTCCTCTATCTTGGTGGGGTCGGACATACGCGCAACTCCACCCTGCGCTCTGATATCGGCGGGAACCCTTTCGAGCGCCATAACCGCAACCGCACCCGCCTCTTCCGCTATGCTGGCCTGTGCGGCATCCGTAACATCCATTATGACCCCGCCTTTCTGCATTGCGGCGAAGCCTCTCTTTATACGCTCCGTTCCTCTGTTTATTCTTTCCACACTGTACGGTACCTTGTCGACTTCGAGTTTGAAAGCCATGTCATCACCTTGTACGGGGGTATCCTTCTGCATATTTAGGTTTTCCTTCGAACGAAAATCACTATCGATAACCGAAATCGATATTATCATAGACAGATTAAATACTGATGTATGAGCAGTATCTATCATGACCCGAAAAACACGATTCACGGTTGGCAGCATTGCTCTCATGGCTATGCTGCTTATGGCAAGCGTAATGTACGCTACAGTGCCAGTTATGGGAGAGACCGAAGGCATTCCGACGGTGGAATTGAAAGAGGATTCCAATCTGACTGGAGATCTAGACACACAGCTCCCTCATGGATGGTACAACTTCAGTATAGAGGGGATGGAACACGCTGACTACATTCTAAATGGTAGCATTCTAACGATAATTCCTGAGAAGAACTGGTATGGCTCGGAGCAGATATCAGTAAGATACAGACTCCCGGCAGGTTTTCCAATAGTGTACTCCAACGGATATGGATATCGAGAGGTAGATATACCGCTTTTGCTTGTTGTCGATCCTGTCAATGACCCACCTGTTGCCGCAGAAAGCATCCTTCAGGTGGAGTTCAATGAGGATTCCACGTACTCTCTCGATATAAGCAGATATTTCAGTGATGTCGATAGTGAACTGACATATTCAGCCAATGCAGGAGAGCACATATCAACTTCTTTTGACGGAGATATCCTAGTTCTGTCTCCTGAAAAGCAATGGCATGGGACGGAATATGTGAAAATATTTGCTACTGACGGAGAGTATCTTGCCGAGATGAAGATAAAATGCACTGTTGATCCTGTCCCGGAATATCCGGAAAATGGAAATACCGTATCAGTAACTATTCTAGAGGACAGGAGTGCCGCAGTAGATATAACCGACTATGTACCTCCCGGATGGGAGGAAATTCAGATATACTGTGATTACAGTGACATATTATGGAAATTGGACGGAAACTGGCTTTATATCGATCCTTCACCGAATTGGAACGGAGAGTGTAACATCTCTGTTTCTCTAGCATATGCCTCATTCGGAGACCCAGAGTCTCCATCAATAAGGTCTGAGAATGAGATGTCTCTTGATATAGCAGTCAAGGTCCGGGCGGTAAACGACCCGCCGATACGCCGTATCACCACTCTTCAGACGATATCTTTCAGCGAGGACACTGTGCAGAGGATAAACCTGAACGCATTGTTCTATGATGTCGATGGCGATCCGCTGACATACACCGCAGCTTCCAGTTCCCCACATGTACATGTGTTTGTGAACACCAGTGGGGTGCTGAATATAGAACCCCAGAAGGACTGGTATGGTAGCACGGAACTGACGATAATTGCATATGACGGCATAGATTCCACTTCTTTCGTTGAAAAGTGCAATATAATGCCTGCTCCCGACCTGACGATGGAAGAAGATACGGTGGCATATTTCAATGCCAGCGATGTTCTCCCTCTCGGAACATTGGGTGTAACATTCAGCGTCATTGAGGGCGACATGAACATAGAGATTGAAAGCGATACCGGTATGATTAAGGCGATTCCTGGAAAAGACTGGAATGGTAAGGCCCAAATAGAGATAAATGGATATTACTGGACTGGACCGGTTCTTTTCGGAGGTTTCACGGCTCCTATATCCTATAGCACTGCATATATGGTACCTTTCGAAGAGCTTGCCGAGATAAATGTCGCTCCGGTGAATGACCAACCGAAAGTGGTTTCAACACCATCTCTTGCAGGTGTTGAGGACAGCGAGCCTCTGACGATAGACCTATCGAAGTACTTCGTCGACATAGACTCGGGGCTCACATATTCCGTGAATGTTCCCGAGGGCCTCAGCGCAAGCATTGACGGTAGCATACTCTCTCTTTCTCCGGAGCCCAATTGGTTCGGAAGTGTCAATCTGACCGTTACGGCCAGTGACGGAGAGTACGAGGTGAGCACTGAGGTTCCGGTGACTATAAAGGGCGTGGATGACCCACCGGTGGTTCTTCAAACAGCCCCGTCGGAGGAATATATTGACGAAGACACGGTTGGCGCAATAGACCTTTCACAGGTATTTGCGGACATAGATTCCGAACTCGAGTACAGCATAGAAACGGCGGACGGTCTGGAAGGAAAGATAAGCGGTTCCACTCTGATACTCCTGCCTGTCCGGGATTGGAACGGAGATTCCAGAGTAACGATAGTCGCTACCGACGGGAACTATACGGTCAACAGGACCATACATGTGCACATATTGTCCGTGGATGACAGCCCCATAGCAAAGATGAGCGCTTACTCTGTCGGAGGGGTCGAGGACAATTCGATAAGCCTTGACATCGGGACTTTCTTCTCGGATGTCGATTCCATCCTCACATACTCATATACCGGCGGAAAACACCTGAATGTGCAGATAGACCAGAAAGGAAAGGCGACGATAACACCGGAAAAGAACTGGCACGGAAAGAGCATGCTGTGTTTCACGGCCAGTGACGGCACCTACACGACAAAGATACCTGTCACAGTGTACATATCCCCTGCGAACGACATGCCCACATCAACAAGGGACTCCATAGTTCTGGATGCGGAGCGCGAAGAGGCCTTGAGCATAGATCTGTCGAAGTACTTCAGCGATCCCGATGGAGACAGCCTCACATACGGATATAGTGCTCCACCGGGTGTAAGGGTGAGCATAGACGGGAACATAGCCACCATAGAGGTATCCTGCGATGCACAGCCCGATGAAAAGGTGATATTCATCGCAAGCGACGGCAAATCACAGACCTCCATCGAAACACACATAATATCCATGCCAGTCGAATCCGATGCACAGAACCCTCCGCCCGAACTTCCGGACATGAGCACCGCTAGCACAGGAAGTGGAGTGTCCCCTGTCACGGCATACGGGGCAATCTTCCTTTCCCTCGGAATGGCGGCACTGGCGCTGGCCTATGCGGTGCTCTACCTGAGACAGGAAAAACCCGACAGGAGACATCTCCACTAAACCCCTTACCTATACTTTTTTAATCCCATGCATATCACCTTCCGATAACATGAAAAGGAAATTCATAAAGGACTTTAAGGAAGGAGACATGGTCGATGAACAGTTCTCCGTGAAACTCAAGAAACCGCCTCAGAACTACAAGGCGAAACCCGGTCAATGGTTCGAGATGAGGGTCGCCGATGCTACCGGAGAAATAGCGGTGAAGTACTGGGGGAGGGAAGGAGAGGATGTGCAGAAGATATATTCAAGCTTCGACAAAGGGGATGTTGTCCGCGTGACCGGAACGGTTTCAAAGTTCAAGGAGGCATTTTCCATCGATGTGGATGCCTTCAGAGGGGGAAAAGTCCTGAAAGAGAACATATACGACATACGGGACTTCATACCGACGGCAGAGGACATCGAATGGCTCGGAGAGGATACGGAGCGCATGAAGAAAGAGTTCATCGAGATTGTGGACAGCATAAAGAATCCCGAAATAAAGAAGGTCATCGATTCGTTCTTCAAGGACCCTGCATTCTGGAAGGAGTTCAGCGATGCTCCCGCATCAATGAAAAGACATTCCGCATTTATACACGGGCTCCTGCACCATACGCTTAATGTGGCCAAGATATGCGACACTCTTTCAGGGATATATCCCGCTTTGGACCGAGACATAATGATCGGGGGAGCGCTCCTCCACGACATAGGGAAATTGAAGGAGTTCAAAACCACCACGAACATAGACATGACCATAGACGGCGAACTTATGGGACATGTTTTCATGGGTGCGGAGATGGTAGATGCCCGATGCAGAGAGATAGGTACGGATGATCTCGTGAGGCAGAAACTGGTACATATCGTCCTCACCCATCACGGCCCGGTCGAGAACGGATGGGGTTCATCGAAGGATCCGGCGCTTCCGGAGGCCGAAGCGGTGTTTCTGGCGGACCACAGCGACGCACAGGTATTTCAGTACCTCAAACTTAAGCACGAGGCAAATACCGACGACGATTGGTTCTATGTCAGAGGATTCGGCCATGTTTTCCTGAAATAACTACATATCCACGCCGAAGAATGCTCTGACAGCCAGCCCTATGAGGAATGACGCAAAGGCCACGCCCAGACTTATCGCAAGCATCTCAAGGAATAGCCGTTTGAAGTTCCGCTCTTTTACCACGGAAACGAAGAAAGTGAAAAAGAATATGATGAATACGCCCACGAGAAGGGTGGCAAGAAGGGCCCACTGGTAGCTTTCAAGCACGAAATACGGCGCTACCAGAAGCAGGACCGTGAAGATGTATGCCAGTCCGGTATAGAAGGAGGCCTTTCCGGGATGTTTCGAGCCATCCGATTTCTGTGAGAGATACTCCGAAGATGCCATGGACATGGCGGCCGCTATTCCGGTTATGAGGGCCACGAATCCTGTCAATTTCGTGTTCTGCAGGGCAAAGCTGAGGCCTGCGAGCGCTCCGGTCAGCTCAACAAGGGCATCGTTCAGACCAAGGACCATCGAACCCACATAACCTATCTTCTCCTCGTCTATCATGTCTATGAGAAGATTTTCGTGCATGGTCTCGTCATTTATTATCTCCTCAGCCTCCGGAATCTCCTTTACGACATCGGAATATGCACGTTCCGCCTCGTTCTCCCCCATCTCCATCATTTTTATGGCAAATGTAAGCCCGAACAATCTGGATATCAGGGCGTATTTCCTCACTCGCCACATATCGGGTTTGACATCTTTCCCCGTGAATTCTTTCCACTGTTCGTAGTGTTTCAGTTCGTCGTCGGAAATTTTCTTCAGTACCGGCCCGTTCTTATCGCCGCTCCTTTCCGCTAGTTTTCTGTACACATGATATTCGGTTATCTCGTTCTTCTGGAATCCGAGTATCTTATCCACGAGTTCGGAGCGCATACATCCCGAACCCCATACCCATTTATGGTTTTTCGCATACGAAGATGATGTATTCCGGAAGAGGGTAGTCATCAAGCGGAAACGGAGAGCCATCCACCGGCTCAGGTTCCGCAATCCTCTTTATGCACATTCCCGCATCACTTATCCATTTCGAATAGGACTCAAGGGTCCAGTGAATGTCGGAGAACTCGATGAGAGAACCATCGCTCAACATCACCTTCGAGTGGTATTCGGCACCATCATGGAAATAGGAAAAATCATCACCGTAACGCTGTTCTTCCGTGCTTGTTCTTTTGACCGCAAGACATATCGGGTGCAGGTCGGAGAATATCATCTTTCCGCCTTTTTTGAGCACTCTTGCCACCTCCGAGAAGATCTTTTTGACCTTTTCCGAGGAGGGAACATTCAAAAGTACCATGTTCATAACCACATAATCGAAGTTCTCGGAATCGAAAGCGTCGAGCTCGGTGCCATCCGACACGGTGAAATTCGGATTTTTCGTCTTCCCGTATTCCTTCTTGCAGATTTCGATCCATTCCCGCGATACATCGACCCCTTCCACATATGCGCCTTTTTCGGCAAGAAGTGCGGAGAGCGCTCCGGAGCCGCATCCGAGGTCCATTATTCTTTTTCCGCGGACATCCCCCGTTATCTCCATTATTTTAGGGTATGCCACATAGGGATTCAGAATCGGGAGTTTCGCATATCTTTTTAGGAAATCTTCCTCATGGTATTCGGAGACCTTCATAGGGAGGCATCACATTTCCGATATAAGCCTTTCAGAACTGTATTATAACATAGTCGGCGGGTTCCTCCCCGTCGCTCCACGAATAGCCGTGAACCTCCGCGGTAATATTGGCACCTATAGATTCGTAGATTGAAAGTGCCGGTTGAAGTCTCGGAAACGAAACCCCGTATGCCCGCATACCCCGTTCTTCGACTATTCCGAGCGCTCTCTCGAGCAGCGCCTTTCCATATCCTTTTCCACGGTATTTCGGATGTACGGCCAGCATTTCGAGGAATGCCGCATTTTTAGGCATATCGATGCCTGCGTATGAGAAAAGGCGTTTATAGCCCTTAAAAGAACCTGTTCCGGTGTGTTTTATCCCTATGATTCCCGCAATCTCACCCTCTCCGATGGTGAGAAGGATATCCACATCTTCTTTCAGGCGGTATCGCAGGAAGGGGCGGTATATCTCTTCAAATCTTTTTTCCCATTCCGTATCTCCTGGAATTGGCTTGTCCTTTACCCACTCAAGGGCGGGATATTCGCCTTTACTGTGTTCGTAGACGGCATTCATGAGGGAGAATATCTCCTTTTCCAGTGAGGAAATCTCCGCACCTTCAATCATCTTCATGTTTTCCCGGCTCCTTTGCGTCATCTATGCTGTAAGACCCTGTTTTGACATCCGACGGATGACCGGCGGCAAAGAAGGGTATGAGGATCAGATGTGCCAGAACAGCGGCTACGGCGAGAGCCATCCCTACGATTAAAAGGATAAAGAAAAAAATACCGATATATGCCGCTAACTCAATCAGATATGGCCAGAGAAGTATAATTATGCCCGCAACTATCGCTATGGAAATAAGGAAGAGGATCAGGGGGGCCTGTCTTTCTTTCATTTCCATTCACTGGTTGGTTCTCGGAAGGAAAGGATATATCGCCATGGCAAGGTTCCCTATCGTCATGGACTGCAGAACTATCCTTCCGGGTCCTGTCAGTATCGTGACGAAAACGCCTTCGCCGCCGAAGAACATGGTCTTCAATCCTCCGACGGTCTGTATGTCGAAATGCACCGTCGGCTCGAACCCTACGACGCATCCGGTGCTCACCTTTACCTGCTGTCCGGGTTGAAGGACATACTCAACGAAATCTCCCGCCGCATTTATGAATGCCGTACCCTGTCCGGTCAGTTTCTCAAGTATGAATCCCTCTCCTCCGAAGAACCCGGAACCGAGCCTTCTCTGGAATGTGATCTCAAGGTTCACGCTGTCCTCGGCAGCAAGGAATGCGTCCTTCTGCACTATGAACTCCTTTCCCGGCGCTATCTCCACGGGCATTATCTTTCCAGGCACATTTCCTCTGAAAGCAACATATCCCGAGCCGCCTGATGGATAAAACTCCGTGACAAAGAAGGTCTCATTCATCAGCTTCCTTTTCAGACCAGACATCAGACCGCCTCTTGCCCTCGCTTCCATCACCATATTTCCGCTCATGTGGTTCATGGCACCGGCTTCGGCGTACACTTTCTCATTCTGCGCCAGTTCCACGAGCGCCATCTGAAGGTTGTCGCCCATTATCCTGTATTTCATAATATCACGGCTGGGGATACGCCGTTGATTTAATAATCTTCTCTCACCCGCAGGTCCCACACATAGTTGCCGATTCCCGGTGCATAGTTCCTTATCTTGATCAGCTCGACAACTTCAACGCTTTTTCCCCCATCGGCCCCCATATTTTTCAGGTCCTTCGTCCTTTCATCCGTTTTTTCGTCCTCGACTATCTCATAATAGTGTATCCAGCCATCATCAACGGCGGAGAGCGCATCCTCGAAGAAATGTACTGCGGAATGAGGCAGGTTCATTATTATTCGGTCTGCTTTCAGGGCCTTTACGATGAAACGGGCATCCGCATTCAGCGGCTCTATTCCCGCGACACCGTTCATTCTTATGTTCTCTTCCATGTAATCCACCGCCGCAGGGTTAAGGTCGATGGCGTGGATATGTACATTCTTCATTTTAGCGATCATAATAGCAAAGGGACCCACACCTGCGAACATATCGATTATCTCCTCCCCATCGTTCACGAGTTCAGCTATCCTGCGGTGTTCGTTCGCAAGTCTCGGCGAGAAATAGGCCCTTGCAGGGTCAACTTTCAGCTTGATTCCGTACTCCGTGTGCACGGTCTCAGTGCCACCCGAACCGGCTATGATATCAAGGTCTCTCACTCGGTACTCTCCTTTAACACCTCTGTCGGCAGCCACGACCCTTGCGGATGGCAGGGCTTTCAGCAATGCGCTCCCTATCTCTTTCTCATATTCCTTCAGTTCATCGGGAATCTTGATTATGACCACGTCGCCTATCACATCGAAGGAGGTCGGCAGATATTCTTTCAGTTCATCGGGAACTTCGGCGATGTCCTGATACCTCGGCATCTTCTCGTTCTCCTCGAAGTCCCATTCTATCAGTTCATAGCCTTCAACGTCTCCTTTCACAGGGAATATGACGAAATCACCATCTCTGGAGACCTTCAGTTTTCTGTTCAGAACGTCGGATTCCATGAGCTTCTTTCGGAAGGCTTCGGCCTCGGATTTTCTAACCTTTATGGCAGGGCTTCGGGGCATTATGGAATGAGGAAATGAGAGGGAGTTTTAAAGGTTGGGGAAAGGTTTTTAAGGAATCTTTATATCTTATTTTAATGTCTGACTGCACAGCGTTATTTGCCAGCTCAGTGAAAAGAGAAATAGATTTTGAAAAGTGGGCAAAGAAATACGAAGAGATATACGAAAAAGAAAAGTCCTTTATTTTGTACAAAGACGACAAACTGGGAAGAATCAAAGAAACATCTCCTTATTTCGAGAACATATCAAAGTCTATTAAAAACAGGGGATATCTGCTGAAAGAGGAATTTTTTGAGATATGTATGTGGAAAACAAAAAGACAGAAAAATAACTATAAAAATAATGATGAAAAAGAAAATGAAGAACCCAACCGCAGCAAGCTGCGGGGTATCTTCATTGGAAGTCTGACAATTGCAATTGAGTGATGTTTCCACCCTGTTCTTCAACATACCTCCTAATCTTCTCGAGGCCACCATAT